>MDTA01136633.1_pt1 | contig 286721 bp, 297 predicted proteins | sample 811151 | NCBI WGS metagenome assembly MDTA01 (sample SAMN05326648, study PRJNA326480) | marine metagenome | isolation source: seawater | place: Indian Ocean: South | collected 2010 | reverse complement strand
CCCCCATCCCCCGCTTCGCGGGTACTTCCCCCGTAAACGGGGGAAGAATTCATCATCCATCAGACTTTGCAGTTCCAACATCAAGATTCTGAATCTGTTTTTGGTTTAAATACCCAATTTGTAACGCCACCTGTGGTTTCTATGCTAACCGGATATTCCATAGTTATCTCGGCACGAAGTTGATCCGATTTTTGATAATTCTTGTTCTTACGTGCTTCATCGTACTCAGAAACTTTTTTGTCCAAAACTGACCGGTCTTCTATAGAAACGCCAAACTTCTTCCACTCAACAGGGTCTTCGTTGAAGAACCCCATCAGCCGGCCGGCGTCACGCAGCCGGGAAATCGCTTTTTGCTTCGCGTCGCCCTCAACCTGGCCGGCGATGTCGCGCAGTTCATGAAGGCCGGCGAAGGCTTCGGGCGTGTTGAGGTCGTCTTCCAGGGCCAACATGATGCTGTCCGGCGCAGCGCCTGTTTCTTCCGTAAACGGAATTTCCCCCAGGAGCCGGTAGAAGCGGTCGAGCTGTTTTTTCGACTGCTTCAAGAGTTCTTCGGTCCATTCCAGCGGCTGGCGGTAATGCGCCGAGAGCAGCGCCCAGCGAACGACCTCGCCATGCCAGTCTTTCAACAGGTCATGGGCGAGGACGATGTTGCCCAGCGACTTCGACATCTTGTCGGCGCCCATGCGGAGGAACCCGTTATGCATCCAGTAGCGGGCGAGCGGCGCGCCGTCATGAGCGCAGGCCGATTGCGCGATCTCGTTCTCATGATGTGGAAATCTGAGATCCTGGCCGCCGCCGTGAATATCGATGGTCTCGCCAAGCTCGCTCGCGATCATCACCGAGCATTCAAGATGCCAGCCCGGACGGCCGCGTCCCCATGGGCTGTCCCAGCCGGGCTCGCCCTCCTTCGACGGCTTCCATAAAACGAAATCCGCCGGACTTTTCTTGTAAGGCGCAACCTCGACCCGGGCGCCGGCGATCATCTCGTCGCGGTCCGCGCCGGAGAGCTTGCCGTATTCGGCGTAAGCATCGACGGAAAAGAGCACATGCCCCTCCGCCGCATAGGCCGCGCCCTTTTCTATAAGCCGCTCCATCATGGAAATCATCGGCCCAACATGACCCGTCGCCTTTGGTTCCAGATCCGGCCTGATGACGCCAAGGGCGCCCATGTCGGCGCGGTAAATCTCGGCGAATTTCTTGGTGATCGCGTCGATGGGGTCGCCCGTCTCCTGCGCGGCCTTGATGATCTTGTCGTCGATATCGGTGATGTTGCGCGCATAGACGACGTGATCGGCGCCGTAACGCGCGCGCAGCACTCGATAGAGAAGATCGAACGCCACCGCTGAGCGCGCATTGCCGATATGGGCGTAGCTATAGACCGTCGGCCCGCAGACATACATTGTCACCCGGTCCGGATCGGCGGGTTCGAACACACGCTTTTCTCGCGCCATCGAGTCGTAAATCGTCAGGGCCATGGGGGCGATCTTTCCTCTAGGCGCCGTTGCTAGCCGCGCCGGGCGGCGGAGGCAACAAGAAGGCGAGAAGAAGCTGCTTTCCCGGCGCGCCGAGACTGCTATGGTCGCGCACATGACTGTCAACGCCCCCTTCGCCGATCCAAAGTCCCTCAACGAGCCCGTGGAGGAAACGACGCGTTTCGCCCCGAAATTCGGGGCCGACGGCCTTATCACTGCGGTCGCAACCGATGCGGAAACAGGCCAAATCCTGATGCTCGCGCATATGAATGCGGAGGCGCTGGCGAAGACCATCAAGACCGGCGAGGCATGGTACTGGTCGCGCTCACGCGGGGAACTCTGGCGCAAGGGGGGAACCTCAGGCCATGTCCAGCGCGTCGTCGAAATCCGCACGGACTGCGACCAGGATGCGGTCGAACTTGTCGTCGAACAGACGGGTCCCGCCTGCCACACGGGGAGACGGTCCTGTTTCTACCGGACGGTGACGTCGGCAGGCGACCTAAAGATCAGGGATTAAAGAGCGGCGGCGAGAATATCTTCCGCCGCGCCTCGCGCGCTTTTGGCCACCGCCTCGCGGTCGCCAAGATGAGCCATCACGATAGCGCCTTCCTTTATCAGAAGGATGCGCCGGGAGAGCTCTTCCGGCTCCTTCGCGCCCGCTTCCCGTGCGAGCTTTTCGAAATAACCGAGCAGCAGTCTTTTATGTTCAGCCGCCGCTGAATGGATCGGATGCGCACGGTCCTGATATTCGGACGACGCCTTGATGAACATGCAGGAGCGGTATTCCGGTTCCGCAAACCATTCGCCGAGCGCATCGAAAACGGCGAGAAGCCGGCCCCTGGGACTCTCGGCAAGCGCCTCGACCCTGCGAATAAGCCAGTTACGGAACTGCTCGTCCCGCAAACGAAGGACGGCGAGGATCAGATCCTCCTTGGTCCGGAAATGCTTGTACATGGCGGTCTTGGAGACGCCCGTCTCCTTCGCCAGCGCATCCATGCCCATGGCGTGGAAGCCGCCGCGATAGAACGCCTTCAGGGCCTTCTGGACCAGTTCATCTCTCTTCGAAGCGCTCAAATCTGCGTTCTCCTATACCGATCGGTAAACTAGGAACCACAGGATGAATCTTCAAGCTGAAATGCACAAAGGATAAGCCTATCCTGACTATGAAAGCAGGATGAAAACCTTGGTTTCTGGCGCTCACGGAAAAGAGATCCGGCACAACATTGACAGATCAGTTATGGTTTGCCATCTTCACCGTAACAGATCGGTTACCCCTATGAGGACCAACGGAGAGATCCATGAAAACCACCCGCCCCACCTTTTACATGCGCCAGATCGATGATCTGGCCGTCGCCTTCAGCGCAGCAACCGGGCTCGTTCTTACGCTGGGCGTTGTCCTGCTGCTCGCCTTCACGCCGGAAGCGCGCCTCGCCCGCGGCCAGGCAAGCCCCGTGGAGATCGTCCAAACCACTATTCCGGCCCAAATTCCGGCAGCAGTGAACTAGAGGAATCGTCATGACCAAGCTCATCCCTCCCTTCACAGAAGAAACCGCCCGCGCGAAAATTCAGGCCGCCGAAGACGCCTGGAACAGCCGCGATCCGGAGCGAGTCTCCCTCGCCTATTCGGAAAACTCCGAATGGCGCAACCGCGACACATTCCTCAAAGGGCGCGAAGAAATCCGCGCCTTCCTTGCAGACAAATGGTCGAAAGAGCTCGATTACAAGCTCCGCAAGGAATATTGGGCGCATACGGATAATCGCATCGCCGTGCGGTTCGAATATGAGTCGCGCGATGCGGATGGAAACTGGAAACGCAGCTACGGCAACGAGATGTGGGAGTTCGATGCGGACGGCCTGATGCGCCGCCGCTACGCCAGCATCAATGATCAGCCCATTTCGGAAAATGACCGGCGCCTATAGCGCCATGCGAACAGCCAAAGGGAGGGAGAGCCCATGACGCGCGCCTTTTACGACATCGCCTTTACGCCCCGTGTTCTGGAAATGCAGAAAAAACAGGGGTCGGACAACGCCTATGCAAAATTTCTTGCGCCCGAAGCGCCGCCCAACGATGCGCTGACCGAAGCCGAAGCAGCGTTCATTCGCGCCCGCGACGGGTTTTATCAGGCGACAGTGTCGGAGACAGGCTGGCCTTACGTTCAGTATCGCGGCGGGCCCAAGGGATTTCTTCATGTGCTTGATGAAAAGACTCTTGCTTACGCTGATTTCAGGGGCAACCGGCAGTATCTTTCCGTCGGCAATCTCAGCGCTGATGACCGCATCGCGCTATTCTTCATGGACTACGCGAACCGCCGCCGGCTGAAGCTCCTCGGCCATGCGCGCACGGTGGACGCGGCGGACGATCCCGGTCTGATCGCACGCCTTTCAAAACCGGACTATCGTGCGACGCCGGAACGCGCGGTAATGATTGATGTCGCCGGCTATGACTGGAATTGCCCGCAGCACATCACCGAGCGCTATACCCGCGCGGAGATAGAAGAAGCCTTCGCGCCAACCCGTCAGAAGCTCGCATCGCTTGAAGCGGAAAACGCCAGCCTGAAGGCGGAACTTGCCGCTTACGCCGCGGGCGCGCGTTCATAAAATAGCGCTAGCCCATGCCGCCGACGCTGCGGCTGCGGCCATGGGCGCGGTGATCGAGCAGATGCGTGTGGATTGTAAGACCGAGCCACGCGCCATGAAAGACGACGCCCAGCGCCAGCATCATGACGCCCGGAAACGGCCCCACCGCCATGCGGTCCAGCAATTCACTGAACGAGGCGACTGGCGTCGGATGGATAACGATCTTGCCGCCATAGGCGATCGCCTGGAAACTGAAAATCCACATATAGTTGCGGCGAAGTCGCCGGCCCATCGCCCGCCAGAAACCGATATGATATTGCGGCGCAAGATAATCTTTGGCGAGCACGTCCTGCCATTCGCCGGGATCGGGCCGGGTGGAGCGGAACAGCATGGGCGCATAGAAATTCGTCTCGATCCAGCGGCAACGCGCGCGCCAGACATTGAAGAAGCGATAACGCCGCGATTCCAGAATCAGGAACATAGTGATGAGAATGCCCACCAGCAAAAGCGGCAGCGGCGAGGCGGCAGGGTTGGCGTACGTCACCGACAGGGCGATGCCAAGCGTCACCACCGACCAGTTTGTCGTATTATCGAGCCGTGTGCGCCAGATAGTGGAGCGGTAGACCTCGCCCCGATAAAGATGGGCGAGCGCGCCGATCTCGGAGGAATCGAGCTTGTTTCCCGTCCCGCCCGGCGGCGTTTCCCATTGCTCCCAGTCTTCTCTCATTGCCGGCATTGTCCGCCGTTCGGTCCAAGGTGACAAGCGCGGCGAGAGCGATTAGGCGGAAGCCATGACCGCCGCCACGACAACTGTTTCCTATCGGGACATCCTGCGCCTCGCCTGGCCGGCGTCCGTGGCGGCCTCTGTGACGCCGCTTCTCGGCGCTGTCGATGTCTGGGCGCTGGCGCAGTCGGCGCGGCCCCTCGACATCGCGGCGGTCGGCCTCGGCTCGGTGATCTTTTCCCTCGCCTATTGGACCTTCGGTTTCATCCGCATGAGCGTCGCCGGACTGACGGCGCAGGCGGCGGGGGCCGAAGACGAGAGCGAAGCCCGTGCAGCGCTTGTCCGCGGCGGCGTCATCGGCGCCGGCGTTGGCGTCATCCTTGTCCTCCTGCAGATTCCTGTGGGCCTCCTCGCCTTTCAGCTCCTCGGCACCGGATCGGAGGCGAGCGCCGAAACCCTTGAGCACGGGCGCGTTTATTTCGACATTCGCATATGGGGCGCGCCCTTCGCCCTCGCCTCCTACGCCGCATTCGGCTGGCTGACAGCGCGCGGACGCACAGACTTTCTGATGGCCGCGAGCCTTTTCATGACGATCCTCAATATCGGTCTCGATTACTGGTTCGTTGTCGGATTGAACTGGGGCGCAGCCGGCGTCGCCTGGGGAACGTTGACCGCCGAAATCGCCGGCTTTTTCGCCGCCATCAGTTTCGTTCTCCTGATCATGAAAAAACAAGGCGGCCTGACCGGCCACTGGCGGCCCGGCGAGTTCTGGAGGGCCGACCGCCTGCGCCGCACAGCCTCCATCAATATGGACATCTTCATCCGCACGCTGCTGCTTGCCTTTTCCTTCTCATGGTTCGTGCAGCGCGGCGGTGCTTTTGGGGATGTCACGCTCGCCGCCAATCAGGCGCTGTTGCAGCTCTTTCTTTTTACCGGCCTCGCCCTCGACGGCACGGCGATTGCGGCGGAAACGCTCGTCGGACAGGCCATCGGCGCGAAGGATCGCGAGGCTGGAAAGGCGCGCTACGCCGAAGCGGTGCGCAAGACCTTCATTCTCGCCAGCATCGCGGCTGTCGCTTTCACACTGTTTTACTGGATTGCGGGCGCGCCGCTCGCCGCCCTGCTGACGCCAGCGGGGCCGATCCGGAACGCGATGACGGAATATATGCCCTGGGTGGTCGTCAGCCCGTTGATCGTCGTTATCGGCTTTCAACTGGACGGGATTTTCATCGGCGCCACGCGCTCTCGGGAAATGCGCGATTCCATGATCATTTCCGCGCCGCTTTTTATCGCCGCCTCGATCTGGCTCGCCGGGCGGTGGGACAATCACGGGCTGTGGGCTGCGTTTTCCCTGTATTTCATTCTGCGCGCTGTCACGCTCGCCTTCTGGCTGCCGCGTTTACAGAACGACTTCCGCTAAAAAGGGCCGCCCGAACAAGGCGGCCCTCTCTAATCGCTAAAAAGCCAACTTAAGCGATTGCTTTTTTACGCCGTGACATACCCAACGCTCCGGCGCCGGCAAGGAACAACCATGCCGCGGCAGGCAAAGGCACTTCGGAAGGCGCAGTCGCGGCAAAACCGAAGCGTGCGCCGGTTAACGCATCCGGGTCCCCAAGATTGAAGACACTGTTCAACAAACTTGACGCCGCCGCCGTGAACAAAAGTTCAATCGTCGGATTGCTGAGGTCGAAAGGATCGCTGACCGAGGTCAAATCAAAGGAAAAGACCGGCGCATCGGCGACCATAGCGCCGGTGCTTGCCGAAACATCGGCTGAAATAGTTCCATTTGCCGGGTCGGAAATATCAATAAGGAAATTTTCCAGATCGACGAAAACAGAGCCTGCGGTAAGTCGAACGCCAGAATTCTCATGTTCAATCAGCCCGGCGCCCAGATTGCCACCAGTAATGGGGAATGACAAATATCCCTCGCTGGTTGTGCCGGCGTCTCCAAGCAGAGAGGGGGTCAAACCTGCTGAATCGAAATCGAAAGTCGGTTCAACGACGGTTTGACCAACGAGCACTGCGGCGTTTGCCGCTGTTACAGGTACAAAGAGAGCCGTGAGGCCAATAAAGGCCGTCAGAACTCTTCGGATCATGTTTCTTCTCCGTAATTTCAATGAAAAATGAAAAACGCAACTGTCCGTATTAAACACGGGAAAAACAGCAAAGTCGCATTCCGCACTTCAGAGGATGCGAAGAGATTTCAGATGCTTACAAGCAAGTCGCCGAAATGTGATGGAATGTTATTGCGCGCCCGCGCCCACGGCTTCGTCAATAGTCGTAAAACCATCCGCATTGAGAAAAGACGGCAGCTCTTTCAGAATTCGTGACGGCAGCCCCGGCCCTTCATAGACGAGCGACGTGTAAAGCTGGACCAGCGAGGCCCCGGCGAGAATTTTTTCATAGGCGTCGCGCGCCGTCGACACGCCGCCGACGCCAATCAGCGGAACGTCCTTTCCAATGATGCGATAGAACTCACGCAACAGCGCCGTCGACATGGTGAAAAGCGGTTGACCCGAAAGCCCGCCTTTTTCACTCGCCGCACTGCTGCGCAAATTCGGAGCGCGCGCAATCGTCGTATTAGAGATGATCAGCGCGTCAAGCTCCATCGCCTTCGCCACATCAGCGATATCCGCCTTGTCTTCATCGGCGAGATCCGGCGCGATCTTTAAAAACACCGGCGTTCCCGCCGCCGCCGCATCGCGCGCCGCGAGAACCCGCCGCATCAATTCCTCAAGCGTCGATTTCCCCTGCAGCGCGCGCAGGCCCGGCGTGTTGGGCGAAGAAATATTGACCGTGAAGAAGTCCACGAGCCCGGCAAGCGTTATTACGCCTTGCACATAGTCTTCCGTACGATCTTCCGAATCCTTATTGGCGCCGAGATTGACGCCGACAATGCCGCGCCTTTCGCGCGCCTTCAGCCGCGCCGCAACGGCGTCAAGTCCGTCATTGTTAAACCCGTAACGATTGATGACGCCTGCATCGGCGCGCAACCGAAAAACCCGGGGGCGCGGATTGCCCGGCTGCGGGCGCGGCGTCACGGCGCCCACCTCGACGAAACCGAACCCCATATCAAGCGCGGCGTTCGGCGCTTCCGCGTTCTTGTCGAAACCGGCGGCGAGACCCAGGGGGTTGGGAAAGGAAATGCCGGCGACATCGATGGCAAGGCGCGGCGTTTCGAGATCGACCTTCGGCCCCAAGCCGGCCTTCAGTATACGGATCGTCAGATGATGGGCCGTCTCCGCATCGAGCGCGCCCATGGCCATGGCGCCGAGCCCCGCCAGGAAAATCGGCGTTCTCACTGATCTCCTCCGAAGGAAAACGCCGCGCCGTTCGGCTCCAACCGGATGGCCTTTCGCACATGGCTCGACAGGAGATCGCCATGATAATGGGGAAAGGCCTCGCCGCGCTTGGGCGCAAGCTCGAACTTCACCTTGTCGGCGATTGCGGCGAGAGGAATTTCAAGCGCCACCAGATCGGTCGCCCCAGCGAAGTGAAGCCGCGCCGTTTTTAACGCCTGTTCACGCGTCGACAGATGGAAATATCCGTCTTTCACATCGATATCGCGCCGCGGCAGGGCGCCGGTTTCTTGCGCCTGTCGCCATTCTTCGGCGCTGGCGAGACGATAGACAAATTCAGGGGTGTTTTCGATCATGGGCGCCTGCCTACCCCGCCCCGTCCCGCCGGTCCAGACGGATCAGGAGAGATGAGCACGCTGGACAGCGCGCGGCAACCAAGGACAAACTGCGCGCCCATGAACCCCATGCGCATTCTTTCCGGCCTTGCCTTCGCAGCCGTCGCCGGCGCCGCGTCCTTTGTCGCAGGACTGCCTGAACCCATTATCGCCACCATCGCCATCACGGCGCTGACCGCCTTCTGGTGGGTGAGCGAGGCGCTGCCGATCCCGGCGACCTCGCTGGTTCCGTTTGCGCTGTTTCCGCTGGCGGGCGTTCTCGACCAGCGCGAGGCGGCCGCCGCGCTCGGCTCATATGTCATTATACTCCTGATGGCGTCTTTCATGCTGTCGAAAGCGCTGGAACGCTCCGGCGCCCATGAGCGGCTCGCGCTTTATATGATCAAGCTGGTCGGCGGGTCGGGCCGCCGGCTGGTGATCGGCTTCATGGTCGCCGCGGCGGTTTTGTCCATGTGGATATCCAACACCGCGACCACCCTGATGCTCGCCACTATGGCCCTCGCGATCCTGACGCGCACGGACGATCCGAAGCTCGGCCCTGCGCTGCTGCTCGGCATCGCCTACGCCGCCTCCTTCGGCGGCACCGCGACGCTGATCGGCACGCCGCCAAATCTTATTTTCGCCGACAACTACCTGCGCGCGACAGGCGAGGAATTTTCTTTCCTGCACTGGATGAGCATCGGCCTGCCCATCGTCGTCATCGGCGTTCCCGTTATGGCGCTCTGGCTGACCCGCTCCCTTGGCGGCGTCAGAACGCCGGAACTTTCCGATCCGGGCCCATGGCGCACGGATGAAAAGCGAACCCTTATCGTCTTCGCGGTGGCGATCCTTTTATGGGTGACGCGGATCGAACCGTTCGGCGGCTGGTCCGGGGCCCTCGGCATGGAAAACGCGGGCGATTCCACCGTGGCCGTCTTCGCTGTCATTCTCATGTTTCTCGTGCCCAACGGAAAGGGAAGCGCCCTGCTCGACTGGAAATCGGCGGGCGACATCCCTTGGGGCATGCTGCTGTTGTTCGCCGGCGGCATCTGCATCGCCAGCGCCTTCCGGGCGAGCGGACTTGATGTGCTGATAGGCGATCAGTTGGCAGGGCTGACACGCGCGCCCTTGTTCCTCACCATGCTTGGCTTGTGCCTTTCCGTGACCTTCCTCACCGAAGTGACGTCGAACACCGCCACGGCGAACTTGCTGATGCCGATTCTCGCCGCCGTCGCCGCCGGCGCAGGACTGAAACCGGAGCTCTTGATGATCCCGGCGGTTATCTCCTGCTCCTGCGCCTTCATGCTCCCCGTGGCGACCGCGCCCAACGCCATCATTTACGGCACCCAGCGCATCTCCATCGCCCGCATGGCGCGTGAAGGCTCGGCGCTGAACGTCATTATCGCCTTTCTCGTCTCCAGCATGTGCTGGATGATGCTGCGATGAGTGTTTTTCTCGCAGGCGTCGCTTACTTCGCTTCGGTGTTCGCTGTAGGCTTCCTGTTGGGATCTCTGCGCGTGCTCATTCTTGAACCAGCACTGGGCCCGCTCGCGGCGGTGCTTATTGAGACGCCTTTCATCCTGAGTGCAAGCTGGCTGCTCTGCGGCTATTGGGTGCGCCGCTTCGCCGTGGCGGCGGCAACGGCCCCGCGCCTTCTTATGGGATTTTCCGCCTTCGGATTCTTGTTGCTGGCCGAGTTCATCCTTGGCGAGTACGGCTTTGGCCGAAGCCTCTCCGAACAGCTATCCGCCTACAAAGAGACGCCCGGCGCACTCGGCCTCGCCGGGCAAATCCTCTTCGGACTGTTTCCGCTTTTTCAGGCGCGCATCGTCGAAAAGTAACTTACGACGCCTCGTCGAGCGTCATGTGACGGGCGCGTGCCGCGTGATCGATCGCCTGCGCGCCTTCATCGGATACTTTCAGCGCCTCGCGAATGAGCTCAAGCACCCGGATTTCCGTGACGTCGAGATTTTCATCCGCCGTCACCACGTCGACGACCGCCGCATAGGCGGTTTCGCCCAAATGATCCGGCAGGGCTTTCGCCGCCGATTCCAGAACCTTGTGCAACCCGCCCTCGGACGACATCAGCGCGCCGCAGGCCTCCGCCGTCTCCACAAGCCCCGCCTCGTCCGCATCGGAAAAGAGCGGAAAAGAGCGCACGACCCGGCCGATGGTGCGAAGCTCCTCATCCTTGATAGCGCCATCGGAGGCCGAGGTCATGACCATCAGATAGATCACCGCTTCCTGCGGCGTGAGGCTGACGAGACTTCCGGCCATGAATGGGGCTCCTTAGAATATGGCTGTCCGAGAATTGGGCGGACCCTAGCGGCGCGACCGGAAAACGGCAACCGCGAGGTTAGCGGCAATTGACCTGCCGCCGCGCCGCGTTAAACCTCCGCCTCTCTTTTAACGCCGAAAGCAACGCCATCATGACCGCCCTCCAGATCAAGAATTTCACCGCCGAAGACGCCGCCGCGGCCAAAAGCTGGCCGTTTCAGGAAGCCAGATCCCTGATCAAGCGTCTCGACAAGGTGAAAAAGGATGGTCCGATCGTGTTCGAAACCGGTTACGGCCCCTCCGGCCCGCCCCATATCGGCACCTTCGGCGAGGTGGCGCGCACCACCATGGTGCGCCGCGCCTTTGAATTGCTGACGGGGCGGGAGACGCGCCTCATCGCCTTTTCCGACGACATGGACGGCATGCGGAAAGTCCCGCCCCATGTCCCGAACCAGGAACTCTTGAACGGCTATCTGCAAAAGCCGCTGACGGTCGTGCCAGACCCATGGGGCGAACATGAAAGCTTTGCGCATCACAACAACGCCAAGCTTCGCGCCTTTCTCGACCAGTTCGGCTTCGAATACGAGTTTATGTCCTCCACCGAGTGCTATCGCAGCGGCATGTTCGACGACACGCTGATCCGCGTTCTTGAACGCTACGATCAGGTGATGGAGATCATCCTGCCGACGCTGGGTGAAGAACGCCGCGCGAGCTATTCGCCAATCCTGCCGATCTCACCGAAGACGGGACGCGTTCTTTACGTTCCCATGCTCGAGATCGATGCGAAAAAGGGCGAAGTCGTTTTCGAGGATGAAGACGGCGAGAAAACCCGCATGAGCGTCGCCGGCGGCGCGGCGAAGCTGCAATGGAAAGTCGACTGGGCCGGACGCTGGCATGCGCTCGGCGTCGATTACGAAATGTCGGGCGAAGACCTGACGGAATCGGTGCGTCTGTCGAACCGGGTCGTCAAAGCGCTCGGCGCAGAACCGCCCGCGGGCTTCAACTATCAGCTCTTTGTCGACGAACAGGGCAAGAAGATTTCCAAGACCAAAGGCAATGGCATCACCATCGAGGAGTGGCTCACCTACGCCTCGCCGGAAAGCCTGTCGCTTTACATGTTCCAGAATCCGAAATCGGCGAAGAAGCTCTATTTCGACATCATCCCGAAAACGGCCGACGAATACTGGACGCATTTGGAGAAATATGGCGATCAGGAAGGCGCGAAGGCTCTCGACAACCCGGTCTGGCATATTCACGAGGGCAAGCCGCCGGCGGTGCTGCCGCCGGTGAACTTCGCCATGCTGTTGAATCTCGTCAGCGCCGCGGGCGCGGCGGACGCCGCCGTCTTGCGCGGCTTTATCCGCAAATATCGCCCTGACGCCACGGAAGAAGAGTTCGCTGCCGCCGACGCCATGCTCGTCTATGCGGAGCGCTATTTCCTGCGCTTCATCCAGCCGACGAAAAAATTCCGCACGCCTTCGGACAAGGAACGGGCGGCGCTGGAGATGTTGTCGGCGCGGCTGAAAGAAATCGGCGAGGACGGCTCCGAAGACGATTACCAGACGGCTGTTTTCGACGCGGGAAAGGCTCAGGACTTCGAAAACATTCGCGACTGGTTCAGGGGCCTTTACGAAGTTGTCTTCGGCCAGGAAGCAGGCCCGCGCATGGGCCCCTTCACCAAGATTTACGGCGCAGGAGCAACAGCGAAACTGATCGATGACGCGCTGGCGCGCTAAGAGACGCGAGACCGCGCCCTCTCGCAACCATTAAAAAAGAGGAGTGTTCTTCAGCGTCATGACGACAGGTTTGAAGATTATTGCGCTTCTCATGGCCGCCGCGATCATCATCGCGCCCGCCAGCGCACAGGACCCGGCGCCGGCGGATCCCGCCCCCGTCATCGAAACCGCGCCGCCGGGCGCAGGCGACGCCGAGATCGCCGCACGCATTCACGACATCTTTGCCGAGATCGACTCGCTGCAACGGGTGGAGGCATCGGTCGCATCGGGCGTCGTCACGCTTTCCGGCACAACACAAACAGCGGACGCCGCCGCCCGCGCCGAGGCAATCGCGGCGCGCATCAATGGCGTCGTCACCGTCGAGAATGAAATCGAACGGGATGTTTCAGTCTCGACCCGCCTGACGCCCGCGGCGGGACAGGCGGAGACATTTTTCCGTGATGCGCTGCGCTCCTTGCCGCTCATTCTCCTCGCTCTCGCCATGTTCGCCGCCATCGCCGCTTTTGGCTGGCTGCTATCTTCATGGCGCTGGCTTTGGCGGCATATCACGCCAAACGCCTTTATCGCGGAGCTTGCCGCCTCGACCTTTCGCGGTCTTTTCTTCATTCTCGGCGCCGTTGCAGCCTTAAGCCTTCTCGATGCGACGGCGCTGCTCGGCGCGTTTCTCGGCGCCGCCGGCGTTATTGGCCTCGCCGTCGGCTTCGCCGTGCGCGACACGATCGAGAACTACATCGCCTCGATCATGCTGTCCCTGCGCCAGCCTTTTCGTCCCAACGATCACGTCGTAATCGACAACAAGGAAGGCCGGGTCATCCGCCTCACCTCGCGGGCGACGATCCTGATGACCCTCGACGGCAATCATTTGCGCATTCCGAACGCCAGCGTCTTTAAAGCGGTGATCCTCAACTACACCCGCAATCCGGAGCGCCGTTTCGATTTCGAACTCGGCGTCGACGCCGATGACGATCCGATCGCCGCTATCGAGACCGGCATCGAGGCCATGAAATCCCTCGATTTCGTTCTGAAAGAGCCACCCCCTCTCGGCTTTATAAAGGTCGTTGGCGATTCCAACATTGTCATCTTCTTCGCCGCCTGGATCGACCAGCGCCAGGCGGATTTTGCAAAATCGCGCAGCCTCGCCCTTTCGGCCGCTAAAGACGCCCTTGAAGACGCCGGCTTCGCCCTGCCCGAACCCATTTATCGCCTGCGGTTTGACGAAAAGGCCCCGCCAATCCTGAAAGAGACGGCGGCGGCGACCGTCACCACCGAAGAGGCCGGCCCCGAAAAACCGAAGAAGCGCGAACGCGCAGCCCCTGCGGCGGCGCAGGACGTCGCCCCCGACACCCACCTTGAAGAAAAGGTGGAGGAGGAGCGCCGCGAGGAGCCGCAGGGCGACCTCCTTTCCCCCAATGCCCCGGTGGAGTAATCGGCAAAATAATTCGACGGAAAGCCCGGCGCAGCGCTAAGCTCGCCCCATGTGTTTTTCCGCCGCCGCCAGCTTCACCGCAGCCGCCATCATCGGCGGCGTCGGCGCAGCGACGCTGGCGCAAAAACCGAAAGCAAAAGATCTCGCCTTCGCCGCAATCCCCGTTATTTTCGCCGCCCATCAGGCGATCGAAGGCGCGATCTGGATGACGCTTCACCACGGCGGCGTCCCTTACGCGCTGATCGTCGCCTATCTCATGATCGCGCAGGTTCTCTGGCCGAGTTATATTCCATTGAGCGTCATCCTGATGGAGCGCGGACGCCGCCGCCCCGGTCTCTGGGTGTTGCTGGCCGCCGGCCTTTTCGTCTCGGGTGCGCTCGCGCTTATTCTGGTCAATCACCGTTACAGCGTCACCGCCATATCGGACGGCCTGCGCTACGCTACGGATCATGAATTCGAATATCGCCTCTTGGGTCTTTATCTTATTGCGACGACGGCGCCCTTATTCCTGTCTCGCTACCGCTATGTCGTTGCGTTTGGCGGAGCGACGCTTTTGGGCGCTATCGTCACGGTCGTCGCCTTTTATTTCGCCGCCGCCTCGGTCTGGTGCTTTTTCTCAGCCCTCGCGAGCGTTCTCGTTTTCCTGCATTTCCGGCGAAACCGGCGCGAACGACCAGTTTCCGAATCCTCAACGAATATTGAAGCTGCGTAAAATTTTTGGCAGCCGGCGCGTGAAAGCGCTAACGCCCTGCACAGCGCCGACAAACAACATGGCTTGATTGGCAGAAGCTTCCAATAAAGCACATGCCGCACAATTGCGGGCTTTAACTTCACGACTCAAATTGCGGCGACAATTAGGCTGGTCGTTTCGCGTTTTTACTGTCGCGCCCTTATCCAATCGATGTTATATTATTCGGCAATCGAGTCAAAAAAACGAAATGTTAGGGACCCTTCGGTAACCTTCATTCGCGCGGCTTTCTGGCGTGCGTTGTATGTAGAGTTTTGTATTGGGGACGGGGCGGTAAAAACAACAAGGCGGCGGTTTTATAGCGGCGGGCGAAATGACGGGAAGCAATCACAAAGAAGCGAAAAGAATGGCCGGGCGCCATGCTTGCTTCATGAGGAAAGCGACCCATATCTTTTGCACTGAGCCAATAGAACCGGAAAAGGCGCCGGGAGATGAAATCGCCGTTGCTGGCGGCGAAGTTGCGTAGTGCGAGCGGGGGGCGCTGGTTTGGCCAGCGCCTTTTTTAATACAAAAATCGCGGGCGGGCCTCCCCGCGATCTGAGCGAGTGAAAAGTGAGCGTGCGATCATGACCGACCAAAGCCTCGATGTCTTTGATGTTTTTACCGAGAGCTACACCAAGCTGAAACAGGAGGCGATGAGCCTGCGCGACTACCTGCTCGCGGCGCGCGACGATGCTATGCTTTACGCCTCACCGGCGGAGCGCATGGTCAAAGCCATCGGCGAACCGAAGCTGGTCGACACTTCGAAAGATCCGCGGCTTGCCCGCATCTTTTCAAACCGCACCATCCGCCATTATGAAGCCTTCGAAGGTTTCTACGGCATGGAAGACACGATCGAGCGCATCGTCTCCTTCTTCCGGCACGCGGCGCAAGGCCTCGAAGAAAAGCGCCAGATCATCTATCTCCTCGGCCCTGTGGGCGGCGGAAAATCCTCGCTCGCCGAACGCCTCAAAGACCTGATGGAGGTCCATCCGATTTACGTCCTGAAAGCCGGCAACGAAATCTCGCCGGTATTCGAAAGCCCGCTCGGCCTGTTCCAGTCGGAAGAGCTGAAGAGCCTTCTCGGCGACAAATACGGCATCGAGAAGCGCCGTCTTACGGGCCTGATGAGCCCGTGGGCGGTCAAGCGCCTCGACGAATTCGGCGGTGACATTTCGAAATTCGAAGTCGTGCGCATCTTCCCGTCGAAGCTGCGCCAGCTCGCCATCGCCAAAACGGAACCCGGCGATGAAAACAATCAGGACATCTCGGCGCTAGTCGGCAAGGTCGATATCCGCAAGCTTGAGCATTTCTCCCAGGACGACACCGACGCCTATTCCTATTCGGGCGGTCTCTGCCGCGCTAACCAGGGCCTTCTGGAATTCGTCGAGATGTTCAAGGCCCCGATCAAGGTGCTGCACCCGCTCCTGACCGCAACGCAGGAAGGCAATTATGTGGGCACCGAAGCGCTCGGGCCCATTCCCTTCAGCGGCGTCATCCTCGCCCACTCCAATGAAAGCGAGTGGCAGGCCTTCCGCAACAACAAGAATAACGAAGCCTTCCTCGACCGCATCAATGTGATCAAGGTGCCCTACTCCTTGCGCGTGACGGAAGAGCGGCAGATCTATGAAAAGCTGCTGGCGAGCTCGGAATTGAGCGAAGCGCCCTGCGCGCCGGAAACCCTCGACCTTCTTTCGCGCTTTTCGGTGCTGACCCGCCTGCGCGAGCACGAAAATTCGAACCTTTATTCGAAGCTCAGGGTCTATGACGGCGAAAAGCTGAAAGACACGGACCCCAAAGCCAAGACCATGCAGGAATATCGCGACGCCGCTGGCATCGACGAAGGCATGGACGGCATTTCGACCCGCTTCGCCTACAAGGTGTTGTCGGAAACCTTCAACTTCGACACGGATGAAGTGGCCGCCGATCCGGTGCATCTCATGTATGTGCTGGAAAACGCCATCAAGCGCGAGCAATTCCCCGACGAGACCGAGAAGCAATATCTCGATTTCATCAAGTCGGAGCTGTCCCAGCGCTATGCGGAGTTCATCGGCAAGGAAATCCAGAAAGCCTATCTCGAAAGCTATGCGGAATACGGCCAGAACCTCTTCGACCGTTATATCTCCTATGCGGACGCCTGGATCGAGGATCAGGACTTCAAGGACCCCGACACCGGCCAGCTTCTCGACCGCGCGACGCTTGACGCCGAGCTTTCGAAGATCGAAAAGCCGGCGGGCATCGCCAACCCGAAAGACTTCCGCAACGAAGTCGTCAAATTCGCGCTGCGCGCCCGGGCGAACAATGAGGGCATGAACCCGAAATGGACGTCCTATGAGAAACTGCGCAATGTCATCGAAAAGCGCATGTTCTCGCAAGTTGAGGACCTCCTGCCGGTCATCTCCTTCGACTCCAAGAAGGATTCGGAGACCGAGGCCAAACACGAGAACTTCGTCAGCCGCATGGAGGAGCGGGGCTATACGCCGCGTCAGGTCCGCCGGCTCGTCGAATGGTATATGCGCGTTAACAAGGCCGGTTAAGGGAGGGATTAGGTGTTAGGTTTTAGGGATTAGAGGCTTTACAGTCTCCCCTAATCCCTGACCCCCAACCCCTAAAACCTCTTATGAACAGTTTTCACTTCATCGACCGGCGCAAGAATCCCAAGGGCAAGTCCCTTGGGAACCGTCAGCGCTTCCTCAAACGCGCCAAGGCGCAGATCAAGGAAGCGGTGAACAAAAGCTTGCGCGAGCGGTCCATGAAGGAGATCGACAAGGGCGAGAAGATCACCATTCCGTCGAAATCGACGGCGGAGCCGCGCTTTTCCCATGACCGCGACAAGGGCGCGCGCGAAGCCGTCCATCCCGGCAACAAGGAATTTTCCGCTGGCGACAAGATCAAGAAACCGCCCAAGGGCGCAGGCCGCGGCAAGGGCAAGGAAGCGAGCGATAGCGGCGAGGGCGAGGATTCATTCCAGTTCACCCTGACCCAGGACGAGTTTCTCGACATCTTTTTCGAGGACCTCGAACTCCCCAATCTCGTCAAGCGCTCCTTAAAAGAGATCAAATCCTACGCCTATAAGCGCGCGGGGCTGACCGTCGCCGGCTCGCCCACCAATATGAATCTGATCCGCACCATGCGGAACGCCCATGGCCGGCGCCTGGCGCTGAAGCGCCCGTCGACAAAGGAAATGAACGAGCTGAAAGAGCGGCTTTTCGAGCTTGAGAAGATTGCAAGCCCGTCTGAGGAGGAAATCGCGGAGAAAAAAGCGATCCTCGAAAAGCTTGAGGGCATGGAAAAGCGCCGCCGCTTCACGCCCTATATCGATCCGCTGGATCTGCGCTTCAACGCCTATGAGCCGACGCCGGTGGAGACGACCGCCGCGGTCATGTTCTGTCTCATGGACGTCTCCGGCTCCATGGGCGAGCGCGAGAAAGACCTCGCCAAGCGGTTCTACATGCTGCTCTATCTCTTCCTCAAACGCCGCTATGAGCGCGTCGAGGTCGTTTTCATCCGCCATACGCACCACGCCGAGGAAGTGGACGAGGAAACCTTTTTCTATTCGCGCCAGTCCGGCGGCACGGTGGTCTCGACCGCGCTTGAAAAAATGCTGGAGGTCCAGCGCGACCGCTTCCCGGCCCATGAATGGAACATCTATGTGGCGCAGGCTTCCGACGGCTTCACCCAGTCCGGCGACGCCAAGCGCTGCGTCGAGATGCTCGGCGAAGAGGTGATGCCGATTTCGCAATATTACGCCTATATCGAAATTCTCGACGAGCGCGAGCTGGAAGTCTTTTCGGACGCCGATTCAGGCGCGGAACTCTGGCGCGCCTATCGCTCTTTCGCGCCGCAATGGCCGAACTTCGCGCAGACGCGCATCGCGCGCCCTCAAGATATCTTCCCGGTCTTCCGCGAGCTTTTCGCGCGAGACAAGAAGGAGGCGGCGTGACAAGCCCGACCGCCATGGACTTCTTGCTGCCAACTTTGGCGGCTTTATTGCTCACAATCATTTGGGCGCTAATGGTATTTTGGCCCACCTATCAAATAGCAAAGCGGATAAAACAAAAGTGGTTTGCATCGCTAGTAGGCACACTTGCGTTCTTGGTTGTTATGATTGGCGGACTTTTGTTTGGTGCTTCCTCGTGGGCGGTCTATTGGGCGGGGTTCAAAGGCGTCGATATATCTGCAACACGAGAGCCTATGGGTTCACTGGAAGTGATTCTTGATCCTGGCGTTTGGGCAATTCTGACACCAATAATCGTCCCCATGCTGGTGCTAATGCCAATTGCCGTCCGGTGGAAAAAAGCCGGTGCAAAGATCGGAGTTAGTTGGTCATGAGCGCAACAGCCGAAAAACTCCCCCTCATCTACAACGAAGCCGACTGGGATTTCGAAACCCTGAAGCGCGCCTATGACGCAATTGAGGATATCGGCCTCAATGATCTCGGCCTCGATGTCTATGCGAACCAGATCGAGATCATCTCGTCGGAACAGATGCTCGACGCTTACTCAAGCCACGGCATGCCGCTGATGTACAAGCACTGGTCCTTCGGCAAGCATTTCGCCCGCGACCAGATGAACTATCAAAAGGGCTATTCCGGTCTCGCCTATGAGATCGTGATCAATTCGAACCCCTGCATCGCCTATCTCATGGAAGAAAACACCATGACCATGCAGGCGCTGGTGATGGCGCATGCCTGTTTCGGCCATAACCACTTTTTCAAGAACAACTATCTCTTCCGGCAATGGACGGACGCGGACGGCATCCTGCCCTATCTCGACTTTTCGAAAAAATACATCGCGAAATGCGAAGACGAATATGGCGCCGAAGAGGTGGAAGCCGTGCTCGACGCCGCCCATTCGCTGATGGATCAGGGCGTTTTCCGTTACAACCGCCCGCCGCGCCTTTCCGACGCCGACCGGCTGGCGCGCATCGCCGCCCGCATCAAGCACGAAGAAACGAATTTCAACGATATCTGGCGCACGCTCCCCAATTCGGAAGAACCCGAAGACGAAAAGGAAGAACGTCAGGCGGAAGTCAGGAACATCCAGCTTCCCGAAGAAAACCTTCTTTATTTCATCGAGAAAGCCTCGCCGATTTTGCGTCCGTGGCAGCGGGAGATCGTCCGCATCGTGCGCAATATCGGACAGTATTTCTATCCGCAGAAACAGACCAAGGTGATGAACGAAGGCTGCGCCACGTTCGTCCACCACTACATCATGAACGAGCTTTACAATCGCGGCCAGATTTCCGAAGGCGCGATCATGGAGTTCCTGCACTCGCACTCCTCCGTCGTCTTCCAGCCGGAATTCGACGATCCGCGCTATTCAGGGATCAATCCTTACGCGCTCGGCTTTGCGATGATGGAAGACATCAAGCGCATCTGCGAGGACCCATCAGGCGAAGACCGCGAATGGTTTCCCGACATCGCCGGCTCAAATGACTGGCGCAATGTCCTGAAAGACGCCTGGGCGAATTACCGCGACGAGAGTTTCATTCTGCAATATCTCTCCCCCACGGTGATGCGCCATTTCCGCATGTTCGCCATCGGCGATGATTCCGAACAGAGCCATGTGGAGATCGAGGCGATCCATGACGACCGCGGTTTCCGCAAGGTGCGCCAGGCGCTTAGCGCTATGTATGATCTCGGCATGCATGAGCCGAACATTCAGGTCGTCGGCGCCGATCTCGAAGGCGACCGCACGCTCCAGCTTCGCCACACGGTCCATAACGGCCGCAAGCTGAACGAAAAAACCGCGGCTGCGGTCCTCACCCATATTGAAACCCTGTGGGGCTATGAGGTGACCATGGACGAGGAAGATGCGTAAGCGCTTTTAAGTTATTATTATCACGCTTTTCGGATTTAAGCGAAAAACCAGCTAACGTCGAAAATTAGCTTTAGTACGCATAAGTATCTACGAATTCCTGTGAATAGGTTTCCCTTTGGCCGACTCATTCAACGTACGCCTCGTAAAACATTTTGAGAAAGTAGCGCTAGTTCTCAAGGGAGAGCTGGAAGCTGCCGAGGTGTATCCACACATGGGCAATCGAGGAGAAGATCGCGAAAACAAATATCTCGACTTTCTTTCACGCTACATACCCTCGTCATGCAACATACACAGTGGCGGCTCGATCTTTGATGCAGATGGGAATGCCAGCAAACAGATTGACGGAATTATTACCGCAGGTGATTCTCCTATTTACGACTTGCGAAACACGCGCGGCAACGAGATTGCGCATGCTTCAATTGAAGGCTGTCTCGCGGCGATAAGCTGCAAGTCGACGCTTGCAAAGACAGACCTATATGACGCCCTCGACAACTTGGCCTCTATCCCGCCAACGCCACCTGCGACGGATCGGATGATTTCCGGCCTGAACTTACTCTATTATCAGCACTGGCCATTAAAAATTGTTTTTGCTCAAAAAGCCGGCAGCTCACTTGAGACCATATATGAAAATGTAAAACTCTTTTATCAAGAGAACCCATCGATACCGGCCGAACGACGCGTCGAGATCATTCATATTTTGGGCGAAAATCTAATTATGAAGCGAGTGACAATGAGTGGACTCGTCGATTTCAGCGGCACTCCTGTCGAACCCGGAGAATATGGTCTCATTCGCCGCCCATCAGATGCACTTTCGCTTCTCCTGACTCTTTCACATATCCAGAACCACGTTAAGTGGGCGAAGTTTATCGCATTCGATTATGATCGACACCTCAACAACATGCTGATCGAAGATGAATATGAGAATTTTGGCATTGAGATGCCTGATGACTTGAGAAGGGCCTTGATTGAAACTGCGAAAAAAAGAATCAAAGAACGGTCTGCCGAAAACGGAACGCGACCTTCGGAAGATAGCACAAAGGGATCAAACACCGACGGGAGTGCTTGATTCCTTCTTCAAACGTGCAAACCTAATCAGAATTGACAAAAGATGTAACTAGTCGCCTTTATCCCGGCCGAAATTCGGCGCGGCGCTTTCCTGGCCTGCTTCGACAATCGCCTTGCGCAGCCCGCGCACGCGAGTGAAGGCGTCTTCAAGCGCCTTGCCGTCGCCCCAGCGGATGGCGCGCTGCATGACCGCGAGCTCTTCCGAAAACCGGCCCAGCACTTCCAGCACGGCGTCCTTGTTGGTCAGGAACACATCGCGCCACATGATCGGATCGGACGCGGCGATGCGCGTAAAGTCGCGAAAACCGCCGGCGGAATATTTCACCACTTCGCCCTGCGCCACCGATTCAACATCGTCCGCCGCGCCAACGAGGGTGAAGGCGATGAGGTGCGGCAGGTGGCTGGTGACGGCGAGCGCCAGATCGTGATGGCCCGCATCCATGATCTCGGGCCTTGCCCCGACCGACGTCCATAACGCGGCGGCTTTCTCCACTGCCGCCTTATAGGCCTCATCCTCGCGCGGGGCCGGCGTCAGGATGCACCACCGGTCCCGAAAGAGCGACGCAAAGCCCGCTTCAGGCCCTGACTGCTCAGTGCCCGCAACGGGGTGGCAGGGCACGAAATGAACCCGCTCAGGCATGGCCTTGGCGGCTTCCACCGCAACGCCTTTCACCGAGCCCACATCGATGATGAGCGCGCCGTCCTCCGCCGCTTCGCCAAGTTCTTTCGCCACCGCGCCAATGGCGCCCACGGGCGTCGAAACCACAATAAGGTCCGCGCCTTTAACGCCCTTGGCGAGGTCGGTTTCGCCGCTGTCGATAACGCCGAGTTTTTGCGCGCGGGCGATGACATCCGCATCGCGGTCAACGCCGACAATTTCATCGACAAGCCCGCGCTCGCGCAGAGCGCGCGCAAGCGACGAACCGATAAGCCCGACTCCGATAACTGCGGCGCGCTTGAACTTCACTTTGTCAGTCACGAGAGAATTTCTTTTCCAGAAGCTCGATGAATTTGCGGTTTCCCGCTTTCGGGCCGACACTGACGCGCAGATATTGCGGCAATCCGTAAGCGCCCATCTCGCGCACAATGACGCCATTCGCCTTCAGATAGGACTGAACGTCGTCGGCGTTATGGCCCGGCTCTTCAGGAAACTTCACGAGTATGAAATTGCCGTAGCTCGGCACGAAGTCGAGACCGAGACCGCCCAACTGCTGTTGCAGATAATCGCGCTCGGCGCGGTTATAGGCGAGATTTTCTTGAACGAAGTCCTGATCCTCGACCGCCGCGATCCCCGCTTCCTGGGCGGCCATAGCGACATTGAAGGGTCCGCGAATACGGTTCAACACATCCGCAATTGCGAAGGGACAATAAGCCCAGCCTAAGCGCAGCGCCGCAAGCCCGTAAATCTTGGAGAATGTGCGAGTCATTACGACATTGGGATGCTCATCGACGAGCGCCGCCCCATCTGCATAGTCCGCCTCCTCCATGAATTCCGCATAGGCGGCGTCGATCACGAGAATGATGTCCTCGCGCAGATTTTCACGCAGGCGGCGGATGTCGGCGTCGGGAATATAGGCGCCCGTCGGATTGTTCGGATTGGCGATAAAGACCATGCGCGTCCGCTCATCGACGAGCTTCAGCATGGCGTCGACATCGCCGGCGAGGTTCTTCTCGGGGGCGAAACGCGGCTCGGCGCCGCAACTTTTCGCGGCAAGCGCATAGACGAGAAAGCCGTGGGCGCTCTGAATGATATTGTCGCCCTCGCCCACATAGGCGCGGACCAGAAGCTGAAGAAGTTCATCGGACCCCGCGCCGCAGACGATGCGCTCCGGATCGAGGCCGTGGATTTCACCGATCTTTTCCCGGAGCTTCGTCGCCGCGCCGTCAGGGTAAAGGAACAAGCTGTCCGCGGCGCCGCGATAGGCCTCCAGGGCCTTGGGACTGGCCCCCAGCGCAGACTCATTTGAGGAGAGCTTGAAAATCTCCTGCGCGCCGGGCGCCTGCGAACCGCCGGGTTTATAAGGCTTGATGTCCATGATGCCGGGACGCGGCTGTGGGAGCGCCATCTTCTCAAAATCCTTTGCTTTTCCGCCCGCGATATAGCGGCGGGGCGGCGGCGCTGGCAACCGAGCCGATTTCGCTCGTATTTCAGGACCGGGAGCGGGGCTGCAATGGCTGGGGCGCAGCCAAGGCGGGCCGCACGGCGCGCGCGCCCTCCTGGCGCACCAGGCCCACCGGCGCCAGCATGTCCTTTTCCGCCTCAAGCATCAGGACCCCGCCAAGGCCGGGCCACAGGCGCGAACCCGCCCGTTCCCATGCACGGGCGGCCCTGAGAAGAACCCCTGAGCGGAGCGGCGGGAAAAACAGGGCTGAATTCCAGACCGTGGGACGGAACACCGCATCGCGCAGAAGGCCCTCGAGACGGCGTTTGAGATAGGGCCGGCCCGCGGCGAAAGGCGTTGTGTCGATCACTGACCACAACCCACGCCGATGGGAGACGACAATGATGACCCGGCCGTCGTCTTTAAGAACGCGCCACACTTCCCGCATCAGGCGCTGGGGCTGTGGCGCTTCCTCCAATCCGTGAATAATGAGCACGCGGTCGAGACATGCATCGGGCAACGGCCATTCATGTTCGCCCACAAGGCTCGCCGCATTCGCGCCCTCGCGCGGCCAGCGAATCACCCCCTGACCGCCCGGCGCCAGAGCGAACCGCGCATGGGCGTTCGTGAAAAGCTTGAGATAAGGGTTGGCGTAGCCAAATCCGGCAATGGAAAGACCGGCGCCCTCACCCCACAACTCCGTCAACCGGGTTGAAATGAACTCATGCGCCATGCGCCCAAGCGGGGCCTGATAGAATTCGTGGAAATCGAGAATATCAGTGCGCATGAATGCTTCCTGGCGCCATAACAGGCTGCGACCGGCTCCTCGCGGTTTTGCACCGGGCTTTTTCGATTGTTATGCTGCCCGCCTTAATCAGCCGTCAATCTCTTGCCCGCCAGTTCCGAAAGACTTAGCCATGCCCATTGATATTCGCCAGTTTCCCTGTCTTTCCGACAATTACGGGTTTTTGATCCATGACCGGGAAACAGGCGAGACCGCCGCCATCGACACGCCCGATCCGGAAGCCATCAATCGCGAACTCGAGGCCGCAGGCTGGAAGCTCACCCATATTCTCAATACCCATCATCACTGGGATCATGCGGGCGGCAATGAGGCGCTGAAAGAAAAATGGGGCTGCGAAATCATCGGCCCGAAAGGCGAGGCGGCGAAAATCCCGGGCCTCGACCGTCCGGTGGGTGAAGGCGCCGACGTCATGCTCGGCGCGTCAAGGGCGGTGGTTCACGAAACGCCGGGCCATACGCTGGGGCACATCATCTATTATTTCGCCGATGACGGCGCCGCCTTTGTCGGCGATACGATTTTCGCCATGGGCTGTGGGCGGCTGTTTGAAGGCACCGCCGACCAGATGTGGGCATCTCTTTCGATGATCGCGCGGCTGCCGGCCGAAACCAAACTCTATTGCGCACATGAATATACGAAAGCAAATGCAGCTTTCGCCCTTACCGTGGACCCGCAGAACGCTGATCTGAAAAAAAGGTCGGCGGAGGTCGATGCTCTGCGTGCAGAAAATCTTCCGACCGTGCCCACAACCGTCGCCCTCGAACGCGCAACCAATCCGTTTTTGCGCGCGGCCGATCCATCGCTTCAAACCGCGATCAACATGGCCGGCGACAAGCCCGTCGAGGTGTTCGCAGAGACGCGGCGCCTGAAAGACAGTTTCTGAGTTAAACGGCGATCTTTTTTTCGATCAGCGTTTCTTCGGCATAGCCGCGCTTCCGGATCGAATAGCGCTTGCAGAAATCGAGCAGCTTTTTCACATGTGCGCTGTCGGGGTCAACGATGTCCTGCTCAAGGGAAACAAGCGAGGCTACCGAAATCACCTTGTCGTCATAGGACATAATCGGCGCCGCAATGCATTGCCTGCCTGGCACGATGAGGCCGACAGAATAGGCGTAACCTGCCTTGCGAATCGTCTCGACCCGGGAAGAGACTTTCTTGATCGCCTCATCGAAATTTTCTTTTGTCTGCCGCCTTACAACTTCCTCTATTCGGTCAGGATGTCCGAAGGCCAGAAAAACCAATCCTGTAGCAGACGTTAGAACCGGCATGGAGACGCCCGCGCCGAGCATCGCCATTGTGGGCCGCTTCGACCGTTCGAACCGCACGATTGTCGGACCGCTTTCGGCCCAGACGCTCAGGAATCCGTCAGCATCGGTTTCAGCGGAAAGGCCGGGCAAAGCTTCGCCGGCTCGATTGATGATGTCGACCCGGTTTATCGCAGCCAGACCAAGACGCAGCGTTTGCATGCCGAGATCATAGGCGCCCGATTTCGACGCCTGACTTAAAAAGCCGCAGGTGCATAAACTCTGCAAATAACGATGAGCCTTGCTGGGCGCCACCTCGGCGCGCGCCGCGATTTCCTTCAGGGAAACAGGACCATTCATTTCCGCGACGATATTGAGAATACGTATGGCCTGGCTCACGGACTTTACGCCGGAACCGCCTTCATTATCACCAACCATGCACCTTACGCCCTATGTCACCCACAGCCTTGCTCGCACGTGAATTCCACGCGTTCATGAATTTTCTTGTGCGACTTCCCCCGCGGAATCGCTCACATCACTCAAACTTTCTGACTGAGCGGCATTAGCATCAAAATACAGGAACAGTTTTCAATATCAAAGCTGTAATAATTACGAAATTCGAAATGCATTACAAAAAATAGAACCTGTCTTATAAGACGATTATTGCAGGAATTTTCAAAAAAGAGGCTCTCAAATACTAATTTGAATTTTTCTTTTTCAAGCAAATATAGAAATAAAGCGATATGGAGCGGGTGACGGGCTCGATTGCTGCCCATAACCATAATAGTTTCAGATAGTTACGGGCTCCACTAAGGGGAATTATGGACTTCATAAAGCGCATGGGCGGAGGCGGGAAAGATCATGTTGCGTTTCGCGACGACAATAATTCTCCACGTTTCGATTTGATATTGCCCCATTGTCAGTGTGGCCGTTACGGCGCGCGATTGTAGCCCGTGTTTCTTGCCCAGGCGCGGATGAACGCCAGGAGGTCGACGTTGATCAGTTCAGGATGCCTGGCGAACAGGCCATGCGAAAGCCCGGGATAGGTCTTCAAGGTTCTATCGCGAACGAGTTTGATCGCCTTGTGCGCCGAGTTTTCAATCGGGACGATCTGATCGTCTTCGCCACGCAGGAATAGGGCCGGAACCCTGATCGCTTCCAGATCCACGGTGAAGCGGCACAGCTTCGACAGTTTCGGGCTATCGGAGGGGCTGTCTTTGCCAATCATCGGCGCCTCCTCGGTCATCTCCCGCCGAAGACCACCTAGCGAGACGCCCATCTGGCGGATGCGCAGGCCGCCAAGCGGCCGTCAGCGTTGGCGGCGTTGTTGGCGCAGCTATGCGGCTATAACGAGTTTACGCGTGCGAGGCATAAACGGCATCCCGTTTTCTTTAATAGCAGGGATCGGTGAATGGAATTGAACCCTTGTCGTAAGCTTGGGAATAGTCCAGCTGCTTTTGTCGCCTGGGAACCATCACACAGGATTGCAAATAACATCAAGCTTAGTTGACATATCCTCCTGAGGCTTTTCGTCCGTCACATTTAGAAACCTGTTCAGGAGGCCCACAAGCTATTTTATTGCAACAGGATTGACCACAGTCTGCACCGCGCCTTCAAAGCGGGGCTGCCCTAACACGAACATAAACTCATAGACCTCGTCCGACGCAAGTTCGCGCGTGTCCAAACTCTCCAACAAATAGGTGCCGTTTTCATAAAGCAGCGTTACATGCGCATCAAAGACAGTGTCGTCCTTGAATGGAACGGCGTCGATCCCCCATGTGTCCGCGCCAACCGCAACGACATTCTTGCCGGCAAGATATTCAGCGCCTTTTCGATCTATTCCCGGCTCACCCGCCAAAAAGCGGTCGGGATCTTCGTCGAGCATGGATATCCAGCCCGTGTGAATAATCACCACATCGCCTTCACGGATGGACACGCCCTGCTCTCTCGCCGCGGCTTCCAACTCTTCCGGCGAAATTACTTCTCCTTCTTCCAACCTTGTCACGCCTCGATGCTTGGCGATATCGATCAAGACGCCACGTGTGACGATTGGCGGAATGCCCTCGACGCCCAGTTTCTTGACGCCGGTCGGTGTTGCGAAATCGCTCGCTTTGTTTCCATTGTAAAAAACTCCACGGCGGCCGGCATGAGCCAGACCGTCTATCTGGGTGCCGACGCCAAGCCAACCTGAAATCATGTCATCGAGGTAACTCGCTTCATTCGATCCCAATGTGGCCCCGCCATACTGGCCCGGCATCAATATATTGATCGCCATTCTGCGCGGCGCGACCGCGGGCGAGCTGCCGCCAACAGGAAGGCCAAGCGCATAAACTTTTCCTGTCGTAACCAGCTCAGCTGCTCCAAGCGCCAGCTCCGCTGTCAGATAATTGGCTGAACCAATCGTATCTTCTTTACCCCATTTTGACTGCGGATGGGGTTGCGCGGCAACCGGACAGACTGCGCCATTAACAACGATGGCACAGAGGGTCAAAGATCTCAGCATTTTTCTCATATTCTCTGTTCCTCTTCGTTTGCGTCGCAGAAATACTGAGCCGATAACGCATCAAAAGGTGTCGGCCGCTAACATTTTCCGAAACGGTTTAAGCGATAAATAACTCAGCAAACATGCGCCGGCGCCGGCGCCCGCCCCGACAATACTGAGCGAGGCGCCGACGGCGGCGTCATTCTCAAATACAAAGTCTGTGACCAGCGCCACAGCCGTCGGCCCAATGGCCAACCCTATCAGATTATTGATGAACAGATACACGGCTGAGGCTTGCGCCCGAAAATGCGGAGGCGTCGCCATTTGAAGCGCCGCAACGCCGGACCCGAATGGAAATGCGACAAGGAAAAAGACGACGCCCACTAACGAAAAAGAGATCACTTCGGTGCGTATCGCCGTAATGCCTATTACTGCGGGCGTTATCAAAAACGTGCCGATCCATACGCTGCGCATGGCGCCGTCAATATATGATTTCTTGTTTTGCAAGTACTCAGCAAGGCGCGCGCCCGCCATGATGCCAAGCGGTCCGAAAATGAGAATCAAGAGACCGATATTCCTACCGACTTCACCAACCGGCATCCCATAAACGCGGATGAAATAGGACGGCAGCCAGGCAAAGGTGCTGTAAGCGACCAACGAAACAAGCCCGATGGCGCAAGCATGGCATAGATAGAACCTCGCATGCTTTATCATAAAGGGCGCCACATCCTTTATAAAAGATACCTCATGTTTGCGATCAGGTCTTTCGAATTTGCGCACCGGCTCCCGGACAAGAACCAGCATCAACAGCGCCAGAATGAGGCCCGGCGCACCCACAATAACAAACGCTGCTTGCCAACTGGAAACTGCGCCAAGGACCGGCATGTTAATGGCGCCAAGGCTGTCGAGATAGCTGACCGTCGCGCCGCCGAGCAGATATGCAAGCCCCGACCCGATATATGGGCCAGCGCCGTAAAGCGACAACGCTGTGCTTAACCTGTTTGGAGGAAAGTAATCTGTTATCATTGAATAAGATGCGGGTGATAGCGCCGCCTCTCCAACGCCGACGCCCAGGCGTCCGATAAAGAGGCTCCAATAATTCTTGGCAATGCCGCAAAACGCCGTCATCAAGGACCATACGAATACGCCCGCAACAATGATGTTTCGTCGTGAACGCGTGTCCGCCCACTTGGCTATTGGGATGCCCATCAGCGTATAGAAAAGGGCAAACGCGAGTCCCTGAAGCAAACTGATCTGCGTATCTGATATCTTGAGGTCATCACGTATGGGATCGACCAATAACGATATGATCTGCCTGTCAATAAACGACAGGGTGTAGGCCACTAGCAACACGATCACGACAAACCAAGGGTATAGCCCGCTCTTAACGTCGCTCTGACTTACTTCTCGCATTGATTGCCTCTATACGCCCGCCAATCAGGGAGCCGGCCTTTCACCAACGCCGTCGATGAGGGATTGAGCAGCGGCGGAACTTTATATCCGTTACCAGTCGTAACGAAGCGTTACGCCATAGGTTCGCGGCGCGTTGTAATAGCCGGGGAAGGCGCCAAACAAGGAATAGCTACCGATCAGGAAGGTCTCATCGAGCAGGTTCCGCCCCCAGACAGACAACTCCCAGCCGCCATCCGTTTCAAAAAGGCTCAGCCGCGAATTGAGCAAGAAATAGGAATCCTGTGCTAGCCAGGGCAGGTTTTCCGCGTTCAGTTCATACTCGCCGTTATACTTTCCGTCGACTTGGAACGATGCAGAAAAACGATCTGTCACTGGCTGCTCATATCGCGCCAATACGGTGAAGGAATGGTTTGCGGCAAGCGGAAGCTCATTTCCGTCAAACAAAGCCAGCGCAGGATCAGGGTCCACAACATTTAATTGCGTATCGAGATATGTGTAGGAGGCCGCCAAATCCAGCCCGTCAACAGGCGCCCACAAAAGATCCGTCTCAACACCGAGAACATCTGCAGAATTCAGATTGATCAATTGGTTGAACGGAAGGCCGGCGTTGCTGATGCGCTGCACCCGAACCTGCGGGTCGGCATAATCATAGTAAAAGGCGGCGCCGTTGAAACGAAGCTGCTCGTCCGCCAGAGTCGTTTTCCAGCCGAATTCGTAGGAGGTTAGAATCTCTTCGCTGTAGGGGTCCAGCTGCTGGCGCGTAAATGAGAAGTCGCCATCATAGCCGCCGCTTTTGAAGCCTCGCGAATAACTTGCGTAAATCATCGCATCATCGGTCAGGAAATAATCCAGGCCGATGCGGCCCGAGAGTTTTTTATTGGTGACAGTATCGTCAATGATCGCAGCGTCGTCTGGCGTAAGACCGAAGTTCGCGATTGTCTCGTTCCCAAACTCATCCGTAAAGGTGTTGATGCTGAAGAAGTCCCGTTTTTCATACGTGAACCGCAGTCCTGCAGTCGCGCGCAGTTTATCGGTGAAAAAATACTCTGCTTGCCCGTAGCCTGCGGCGCTAGTGGTTTTCTGCTCGAACTCATTATTAAACTCGACACCAAGCCCAAGTAGCGGATTCAAATCGCCGTAAAACAATTGATCGATTTCATCGAAACTGAAATACGCCCCCGCAATCCAGAATAGATCGCCATTTGAGTTTGAGTTCAGCCGGAATTCCTGGCTGAATTGTTTTAACTCGATATCGTATTCATTTGTGAAAACCGCAAAGGCAGAACCGTCAGCGTCTGCGCTCTGCAGCTTATCTGCATTTTCATAAGCGGATACCGATGTAAAGGATACAGATCCGAGATCCCATTCCAAACGAGCCGAAGCGCCGATGTTCTCTTCATCATTCTTACCGACGACATCATTGCTGACGACATACGGATCGCCATCCGTATCGGAGTAGCCAAAGGCATCGCCACAAAAGCGCGGATCAGAAACCGCACCGCCCGTGGCGGTGGCCTGACATACCCCGCCGGAGCCCGGGATTTGCGTGAATCCAAATGAAGTGACAGGCAAAGTATCCGATTCTCTGCCGCCGCCGTGAACATTCAGCAATAGGGTCGCGTTAGCGCCAATATCGAATTCAGTAAGCAGTCTCGCCGCCCAGTTGAAGTCTTCGCCAATATCCGTCTCCAGATTAGAAAAGTTGGGAAAAGGCCCGAATGGGTTTTGATCCTGGGTAAAGGTGTTTTCGTAATATCCACGGGCTTGATTAGATACTTTTCCCGCCAAACGGGCTCTGATCCCATCTGCGACAGCTCCGCCAATCGCCAGCTTGCCGTCTACTGACTGATAATTCGAATAGCCGAGTTCCGCATAGCCTTCAAATTCGTCGGTAGGCCTCTTCGTCGTATAGCTGACCGCACCGCCTGTCGTATTGCGGCCGAACAGTGTTCCCTGGGGACCTTTCAAAACTTCGACACGCTCGACATCAAAAATCTGAAAGCCTGTGAGGATGTTTGATCCGAGATAAACCTCGTCGATGTAAACGGCCGCTGTCGGCGACGTGTTCGGCGCAAAATCCTGGGTTCCAACCCCTCTTACAACGAAAGATGGCTGGCTTTTGCCCCGATAATTATAGATCTGTACGCCGGAGATTGAGTCCGCAACATTATCAGCCGTTGAGATGCCCGCGGCCCTGATTTGCTCGTCGCCAAATGCCGTCACAGCGATGCCGACATCCTGAACATTCTGCTCGCGCTTTTGCGATGTAACGACAATTTCATCGACCTGCGCCTGCGCTGCGCCGATGGAAATAACCGTTGATGCGGCGGACGCCAAACAGCTTTTGAAAACACTTAACTTCATCATCCCCCCCCGTGGAGCTTCACCAGCGCAGCTTTTTTATTTTCGAAATGCGCCCTTATCCCCACCGTACCGGGTTTCATCATGATGTCAATATTTGCATCTTTTTCATATACTGAAATTTCTGCCAGCGGCCAGGACGAAAAAACGCCTCTGTGAGGCCGCCTCCCGATGGGGGCACAGAAAAATACGGGGATCGGCATCCGGCCCCCGTTGCTGCATTTCCGACTTGCTGAAAAAGGCTTATTTCACTTTAGAAAAAGCGCAGAATACTCACAGGCTATGCGCCCAGGCCGATGCCGCTGTACTGGGCGCTGAGAAATTCCTCGATGCCTACAACCCCGCCCTCTTTGCCGAGCCCCGATTGCTTGGCGCCGCCAAATTGCGCAACCGGATCGGAAATGAACCCAGTATTGACGCCTACCAACCCGGCTTCGAGATCCGCTCCAACTCGCAAGACCCGATCGAGGTCACGCGTATAAACATAGAAGGCAAAGCCCAAATCCGTGCTATTGGCGCGCTTGATGACATCGCGCTCATCGGAGAAACTCTGAAATGGCGCAACCGGTCCGAATCGTCGCCTGTTACAAGCTGAGGCCGAACGGAACCCAGGAGCCTTTGTTCATTTAACGACTGTTCTTCGTTCTCAAAATTTTCCGAAGTCGCCATTCACGCCTCTACACTTTTCAGATGTGCGCGTCTTTTGGCCGCCGGCGTATCAAGCTTTTGCGTGTGGCCTTCAAAAACCTTCAGCGGCGCAAATGCGTTTGGAGAACTGATGACATCGAGAACGGTCACCGTATCAGCCGCGAGCGCTTTTCGTAGCGCAGGCCCGAATTCTTCCGGGTCTTCCACGCGCACGCCCGCCGCACCAACCGCTCTGGCTATCCCGGCGTGATCCACAGCAGCAAACTCAATGCCGGTCGTCGTTTTTCCAAACCCGACCAGCTCGCCGTGGCGCTGCATTGCAAGTTGAGAATTGTTGAGAACGATAAGCACAAGCGGAATGTGTTCGCGAACCGCCATCTCCAACTCACCCCAAACATGAGCGAAACCGCCATCCCCCACCACACCGACAACTTTCGCCTGCGGGCGCGCCAGCTTGGCGCCCATGGCATATGGCAGTCCCCAGCCCAGCCCCGCTAATCCACGCGGCGTTAGAAAGCGCTGCCCAGCTCGCCGGGCCGTCAGATACGCCGTAACCCAAACAGACGAATAACTGGCGTCCGCAACAACGATATCGTCCGCGTCGATCATTTGATCGAGATCGGCCATAAGGCGTTGCGGCATGATAGGTCGCGCCGAAGAGATCAACTCAGGGCGAAGCGCGTTTTCCCTTCGCTTGCGGCCGGCATCAATTTTGCCGACCAAATCAGAGAAGCTCTGAATGCGCTTTTTTAAATCACGCCTCTCCAACGCTGCAGCAAGATCGCATATGGCCGATTTCGCATCACCGACAAGACGCACGCTCTCATAGTTTCTTCCGACTTCTGAAGAGTCTACATCGATGTGGATATAAACGGCGTCTTTTGACGTTAAAGACCACGCATCAGTCCCATTTTCATTGGTGCGTGTTCCAACTAGCAGAACAACATCAGCGTTCGCCAGCATATCTTTATATGCGTCCGCCGGTCCGTTTTCGCCCGTGATATTTGCAGCAACGCCCATCGACAAGGGGCTTGTTTCGTCTACGGCCCCCTTGCCCATAAAGGTTGTCGCAGCAGGTATATGAGAAACATCAATGAAACGGGCCAGCTCTTGCGTGGCTTGCGCCGCATGAACCCCGCCGCCGACAATCGCAACAGGCGAATTCGCGTCAGCAAGCAACTTGGCCGCAACCTCAACGGTTTGAGCTTCGGGCCGGGGACGGTCAAGCGGGAAGCGTCCAAGACTTTGTCTTCGCGGCAAACCTGCCGGATCGCTTGGTTTGAGCAACATGTCTTTCGCAAGGAGCAACACGACCGGCCCTGGCCGTCCGCCATTGGCCGCCGTCATCGCCAGGTCAATATATTCCGCAGCTCGGTCAGGGTCGTCCAAGCGGCGAACCCACTTTGATACTCCGGCAAACAGGGCGAAGTGATCGAGCTCTTGAAAAGCATTGCGATCGCGCTGGGACGCCGGAACTTCCTGAACCAACACCAGCATGGGATTTGAAGCTTTCATCGCTTCCGCCATAGGCGCCACCATCAACGTGGCGGCCGGGCCATTCTGAGCAGCCACAACACCTATTTTGTTCGAAATGCGAGAATAGGCGTCGGCCATTGCGCCTGCAGCATTCTCCGTCCTGTAGAGGAGTTGCCGGATGCCGGCGCCCTCAACCGCCAGCATTAAGGCTGTCGGATTGCTCTGACCAAAGACAAATTCAACTTCGTGCCGCACCAGCGCAGACGCAATCGCCTCAGCAACGCTCTCGGTCATCCAGTCCCCTCCTCATGGCTCCGCGCGGGCTCGCTGTCGGCAAGCCCCGCTCGAAGCCAAACACATAATTTCATATATTGCAATAAATGCATTATTTGCACATTGCTGGCGAGCAGTAAAGCCCCTTCCCAGCGCGCGCCTCGCCGGGAAAGGCCTGGTGAAATTCATCTGGGAAGGCAGCGCCACCCCATGGCGCTTTATCGGACAGCCGCTACAAGCCGATTTGAAGCTAGTCTTCGACCGCCTCTTTCAGTAACTGCGTCGCCTCGCCGGCGGCGGCCATTACTGACTGAATAAATTTATCGCGAGATTTTTCCATTCGTACAGTCGGTAGAATTGTGCTGACCGCCCCAAGGACATGTCCTTGTGCATCAAATATCGGCGCGCCAATAGCAATAATGCCTTCTTCGGTCTGGCCGTCATCGATAGCCCATCCGCGTGCTGCTATCTGCTTGAACTCTTTTTCCAAAGCTTTTCTGATCGGCTTGCTCTGCTTTTCTGACAAGTCAGCAAGGCTTTTATCCAGCATCGCGGACCTTTCTTTCTCTCTCAGGTGAGAGAGCACAGCCTTTCCTGCCGCTCTACGATATTCGTAACCTTTTAAACCGATATAGAGCCCCGCCACGCGAAGTCGATGCGATCCCTCCACAAGGACTTTCAAGATTACGCTGTCGCCTTCTATTAAGGACAAGCTCGACGTTTCGAACGTATTTGCAGCCAGGCGTTTAACGACGTCGGCTAGGTACTCTTCAATATCCGTAGTGCGTCGATAACTGCGGAAAAGCTTATTGACGCCGTCGCCCAATTCCAACCGGCCGTCCGTCCGACGTTTTATGTAATTCCTGGCGACCAGCGTGCGCAGCAAATGGTAACAGGTCGTGATATTGAGATCGAGCGCTTCAGATATTTCGCGAATATGCGGAGGCTCCGCCGCTTCCGCGACATATTCCAGAAACGTAATCGCCCGCTCAACGGTCTGTAATGTGGTCTGCTGCTCCATATGTGTTTCAGATAACGCAATTTTCCCTAATTTGGAAATTGCTTTGTTTATCGAAGGCACGACTTCTTGCGACGCGCCACATCCTATAAGCTCGCAGGAGATCCGCCCTCAAAGGTTAGGCGCAATGTTCAACCCGCCAGCAATCCAAAAAGGCTGGCCTGTCATATAAGGAATACGCCCGGCCGCCAGAGAGGCCACCGCTCGCCCCACGTCACCGGCCTGCCCCCAGCGGGGAACCGGCACGAAGCCGCTCTGCAGTAATTCTTCTATTCTACCGCTGCTGCCCGACGCCGTCATGGCCGTTTGCATAAACCCCGGCCTGACCTCATGGACATAAACACCCTCCGACGCAAGGCGAGCTGCAAAAAGCTTAGCGACCATGCTAAGCGCGGCCTTGGTGACGCAATACTGGGAACGTTCAATGGAAACCATTTCCGCAGCAATTGAAGTGATGATGATAATCGAGCGATAGACGTCTTTAGCGCTCGCCTTGGTGTCGATCAGCTTTTTCCCAAAATTCTGCGTCAGGAAAAATGTGCCTTTCAGATTGACATCAACCGACTTATCAAAGGCAGACGGTTCAAGATCCAGAATATCGGTCAAAGGTCTTGCCGCAATGCCTGCGTTATTGACAAGACAATCCATCCTGCCGAAATCCGCTTCGATCGCCGAGAGCACATCCTCGTGTCGGTCAATATCTGCGATATCCAACTGATAATAGCGACAGCCGTCTGGATCCCCATCCAGGCGCTCTGGCAAACGGGGCGATTGTGGCAAATCTACGATGGCGACACGAAAACCGTCCGACAACAATTCTTGAGCAATGCCAAGCCCAAGCCCTTGCAAGCCCCCTGTAACGATCGCCACAGGGCGCATCACTGCGCCTTCTGCCTTACTATCGATCATGCAGCTTTCCTGTAATTCCTGTCAGCTTGCCGCTTCAAGCTTCTTGGATGTGATCGTTTGCGTGTTCGTGAATTCCAGCAAACCTTCCATGCCGTGTTCCGCGCCAAGACCCGACTGTTTATGACCGGAAAACGGGGCATCAGGTGAGAAGAACAAGATCTCGTTGATCCACACTGTCCCTGTCTCGAGTCTCTCCGCGATCTCACGCGCCTTTTTGGGATCGCTAGACCAGACTGATCCAGCAAGTCCGGTAAGCGTATTGTTTGCACGCTGCACGACATCATCAATGTCACTAAACTTCAATAGCGGAAGCACAGGCCCAAAAGCTTCTTCCACGACAACACGCGAATTCTCTGGCGGATTGTCGACAATAGAAATCGGAATGAAATATCCTTTCCCGCCGGACGGCTCCCCTCCCATCAAGAAACGATGCCCCTGCGCCTTCGAATCGGCAAGGAGGCTTTTGACCTTTTCAAACTGCATGCGATTTTGAACCGGCCCAAGGTCGACGCCTTGCTGCGCCCCATCCCCGACCGTCACCGTCTTGGCAAATTCAACCAGTTCATGCGCCACCGCATCATAAATATCTTCATGGATATAAACCCGCTTGGCTGCGACGCATACTTGCGCGCTGTTGAAAAACGCGCCCCAGAACAGAGCTGGCGCAATTGCTTTTGGGTCGACATCGGGAAGCACAATCGCCGCATCATTCCCGCCAAGCTCCAGCGTCACCCGCTTAAGGGTTTTGGACGCGCTTTCCATGACTTTTTTTCCGGTTGCCGTCGAACCGGTGAAGGACACCTTTCCAATGTCGGGATGGTCGGTCATCCACTGCCCAAGCTCATTGCCGCCCGAAATGACATTCAATACGCCCGCAGGCAGCACGTCCTGCAAAAGCTCGCCCAGCTTGAGCGTCGCCAGTGGCGTGAAGGGCGATGGTTTCAACACTACCGTATTTCCGGCCAGAAGCGCAGGCGCCAGTTTCCAGATGGCGATAAGGATCGGCACGTTCCATGGCGTGATGGCGCCGACAACGCCAATTGGCGTATGACGGACCTCAACTGTCCGCTCAGATGAATCTTCTATTATCGTTGCCGGCAAGTCATATTCCGCAACGCCCCGGCACCAGCTCGCAGAAAGATCAATTTCAAAGTCGGAGCCGGCGCGTGATTTTCCCTGTTCAAGCGTAATCAAACGCGAAAACTCCTCGCGGTTGTCTTCCAGGCATTTTCCAATGGCGGCGACCAATTCCTTTCGCTCAACGATTGGCCTGCCGGACCACGCCGGGAACGCCGCTTTGGCTGCAGCAACGGCCTCGTCCAAGTGTGTTCGGCTAGCATCTGGCGCTTCTGCAAAAACCTCTTCAGTCGCAGGATTAACGACACCGAACGTTTTTCCCGCCGAAATCATTTTTCCATTGATCGACAGCGAATATTGATTGTTGAAGACCATCTTTGGCGCTCCCTTGCGTGAAATAAGTTATATTGACGTCTATTTTTCCGCCGCCTCATGCTTCATTGAAACGCCTGGTTCCCACCACGCGCCTCAACCAAGCAACCCGCCAAAAAGCTTTCTTGACTGCCTGGCGCCGCCAGAGGCGCGTTCAAAAAATTGCAGCATCCTTGGGATAACGATGTCGGGCGCTTCGAGAATCGGGCTGTGACCGATGCCGTCTAACATCATCAATTCGGCGCTTTTAATGCCCTCGGCCACCTCCTTGGCCCATGCAGGAGGCCGGGCGATGTCGTCTTTGCCATTGATTATCAAGGTCGGCGTCTTGATTTTGCGAAGCGCAGCGCTTGCACTTTTCCGCTCCAGAACGCCATACATGGCCGGCCATGCCGAGCGTGGAAGCAACTCCATTCTCACACGCCAATAATCAAGTATTGGCTGCATATCCCTCCGTCCTCGAGTCGCAGCACCGAACATGATCGCCATCAGCATCTCGAGATCCTCTCCAGCAAAACCGGTTGCCAGGGTGCGCTCCAGCAATTGCGTAAACTGAGCTTTCTGGTCCGGCGGCTCAGCCCGCACCGACGAACCCATCATCAGCATGGACGAGAAAAGATTTGGCCGGGCCGCCGCCATCCGCACGGACACATCGCCGCCCATGGAGGCTGCAGCGATGTGCAAGGGGGGTAATTTCATAACATCGATCAGCGCCAACATATCTTCGGCGCACTCTTCCATGGACACGATCTCGCCCGTGGCCGGCGCGCTGCTTCCCTGCGATCGGAAATCCGGGCGGACAACACGAAAACGCCCCTTGGCCTCCCGCACAAGGCCTTCAAACATGCGGCCGTCGACGAATAGAGAATGCAGACAAAGGATAACCGGCAAGTCCACTTCGCCAGTGTCCTCAACCCATAAAATCGTATCCCTTACAGGGACGCCTCTTGCTGACGACATAGCGCTACGCTCCCTCCCGGTCGGACAGGCTTTGTACATGCTTGTTTTGGCAGCCGCCCACGCCAGCCCGGTTTTTTGTTCGGTTTTCAGCGCTCCAACTTTACGGCTTGCGTGCAGTATGTCAATATTTGCAAAATTTCAAATAATGCACTTCGCGCAAATATGTGGAGAGGGGCGCCTTCCCCTATTGGCGCGTTTGCGGGAAACGATGGGAGAACGCCAAAATGCAGGACATGCGTGCTAACCCGAAGTCGCTGACGAGCTCTTATTCACCAGCCGACAAAAGCAGTCCCATCTTAGAAGAAACGATTGGCGCCGCGCTCATGCGACTGGCGGAGACACACGCCGCCCGAACAGCCCTAATTGACGGCGGCGCTGGGGGCGCCAGGCGTCGCTGGAGTTATGCCGGGCTTGCCGAAGAAAGCCGCAAAGTCGCAAACGCGTTGTTGCAGCACTTCGAACCTGGCGATCATGTGGCGGTCTGGGCAAGCAACTGTCCTGAATGGGTGCTGCTCGAACTCGGCGCATCGCTCGCCGGTCTCGTTCTGGTGACAGTCAATCCCGCCCACCTTGCGCATGAACTGAAATATGTTCTGGAAAAATCGGACGCACGCGGCGTTGTCGTCCAGGATCACTACAGAGGCCGAAATCTTCTTCAAATCCTCGATGAAACACGTAATGAGCTGCCCTTGCTGCACACTGTGCTTCGCCTTAGCGCATTGGACGATCTGAAGGGCAACAATAATCAGAAATCACTACCGACGGTCGAAGCCACAGACCGCGCGCAGATTCAATTCACCTCCGGCACCACAGGCTTTCCCAAAGGCGCCTGCCTGTCGCACCGGGGACTGAGCAACAATGGCCGTTTATACGCGGAGGCCATCGGCGCTACGGCTTGTGATGTCTGGGTTAATCCTATGCCAATGTTCCACACGGCAGGGTGCGGGCTGGCGACGTTAGGCGCGCTCCATACGGGCGGCGCTCACATTATACCGCCGGAATTCGACGCAGGAGTGTTGCTCGATCTATTTCAGCAGGAGCGTGGAACAATCATGCTATGTGTTCCGACGATGCTCATCAGAATGCTCGAGGAGCAGGAAAACAATCCCCGCGATGTATCATCCTGGCGGCTCGTAACCTTAGGCGGAGCGCCAGTACCGGCGGAACTGGTGCGCCGGGCCGAAAAAGTTCTCGGCGTCGAAGTGGCGATCGGTTTCGGCCAGACCGAAGCGTCCCCTTATTTAACTCATACGGCCGTGAAAGATCCGCATCCAACATGGTTTGAAACTGTTGGCAAAGTCCTGCCTCAAACCGAGTTAAAAATCGTTGATCCGGCAACCGGTGATATCGCGCCGATTGACGTTTCCGGTGAAATTTGCGCGCGCGGTTATAGTGTGATGGAAGGCTATTATAAAAACACAGAAGCCACACGTGCAGCTATAGATCAGGAGGGCTGGCTCCATACCGGCGATATCGGCGCCATGGATGCGCTTGGATATTGCCGCGTTCACGGGAGACTGCGCGACATGATCATCCGCGGCGGTGAGAATATCTACCCGAAGGAAGTGGAAGATGTCCTATTTGAACATCCCGCCGTGGCTAGCGTCGCCGTTATAGGTCTGCCGGACCCTGAATGGGGAGAGGTAGTGGCTGCATGCCTCATCTTGCGTGACGGGCAAGCTGCGGCGGCCGAAGACTTGGAAAAATTCTGCCGTGAGAAACTGGCGAGTTTTAAAGTACCTCGCAGTTGGATATTTCTGGACTCCTTCCCGCAGACCGCATCAGGAAAAATACAAAAATTCGCTCTACGCAAACAACTGCTTGAAGTGAATATGACTGAGGCTAGCGGTTTGCCCGCCATCTCAATCGAAAAAAACGGAAAAGAGGACCTGATATGAAGGCTGGGTTACGCAACTCCGCGGAAGCAGGCGCGCCTCCCAAGCCGACGATAGAGTTCTTTTTCGACTTTATTTCTCCTTATGGATGGTTCGCCGCTGAGCGGATCGGCGCGATGGCGAAACGATTTAACCGTCAGGTGAACTGGCGCCCATTTTTGCTGCGCGTATCAGTGGGAAAAATCATGAAGGCGACACCGCCGCTGGAGTTGCCGCTCAAGGGTTCATATCTTCTGCACGATATAAAACGGACAGCCAGATATTACGGGCTAGTCATATCAAACAAGGCGCGCTTCGGCTTCGACTCCGTTCCCGCATCTCGCGCCTTAACTTGGGCTCGGTCGCTTGAGGGCCGGTCGATGAGCGATCTGACCCTCGCTCTTTATCGCGCCCATTGGGCGCAGGGACGCGATATTTCCGATGAAAAGACCATACTCGATGTTCTCGAAGAATCCGGCTTTTGCCGGGATGGCGCCGCTAATGTGCTTGCCGGCAAAGCCATCAAAGACGCATTTCGCAACGAAGTAGAAGGCGCAATTGACCTTGGCGTTTTCGGGTCGCCGACTTTTATCGTCGACGGAGAGCCGTTTTGGGGCGTCGACCGCATGCCCATGCTTGAAGCGTGGCTTGAACACAACGGATGGTGACGATCATCCCGAAACATCACAAGCAGCAAGGGTTCAGGAGAAATCAATGCCTTCGTTAAAGGACAAAACCATTTTCATCAGCGGCGGATCCCGCGGAATTGGCCTTGCTATTGCATTGCGCGCAGCAAGAGACGGCGCGAACATCGCTATCGCCGCCAAAACCGATCAACCGCACCCCAAGCTCCCCGGCACAATTCATACAGCCGCCGAAGAGATCAGAAACGCCGGGGGACAGGCGCTTCCAATCCTTTGCGATATCAGAGATGAGACTCAAGTCGAGAGCGCCGTCGAAAAGACCGTGTCCGCCTTTGGCGGTATAGACATCTGCGTCAACAACGCAAGCGCGATCAAACTCACGGCCATCTTGGAAACGCCGATGAAACAGTTTGATCTTATGCATGACGTCAATGCGCGAGGAACCTTCCTGGTTACGCAGAAATGCCTGCCTTATCTGCTGGAATCGGATAATCCGCATATGCTTTCGATTTCTCCCCCCCTTAATTTGGACGAGCATTGGTTCGCACCGCATGTCGCTTACACCATGGCCAAATATGGCATGAGCCTCATGGTGCTGGGCGCAGCCGGCGAGTTGCGTGGAAAAGTCGGCGTCAACGCCTTATGGCCGCGCACGGCGATCGACACAGCCGCCATGGCTGAATTCAAGCCGGCCTCGCAAGGCGGCGTGCTCCGCTCTCCGGATATCATGGCCGACGCTGCGCATCTTATACTCACATCCGAGGCGGCGAAGGTGACGGGCAATTTCTTTGTTGATGATGAGCTTCTCGCCATGCATGGAATCACTGACCTGAGCGCATACGCGCCCGAGGGAACATCCGACGAAGACTTGTTGCCTGACTTCTTCGTGCCGAGCCTGCGCGAGTTGAGAGCCTCCGAGGACGCCTGAACCGCTCGCCCTTCAACTAAAGACGAGGATATTTTAAATAATGACAAAACCTGTCACGCGCATGAACCCTCCTTCGCTTCCTGACGCCGGGGCTATCGGCTATTCGCAGATATCCATAGCTGAACCTGGCCGGTTGGCTTACATCTCGGGACAAGTTGCCTGGCCCGCCAATGGCGAAGAGATTCCGGACGGTCTCGCCGGACAGGCTGATATCGTCACGGACAACGCGAGAAAAGCGTTGACCGCGGTCGGCGCGACGCCGGAAGACATCGTCAACGCTCGCGTTTACATGATCGACCTGACCCCCGATCGCCAGGACATCGTTATGCAAAGCCTCATCAAATTTTTCGACGGCGCCAAACCGAGTCTCACCGGAGTGGGCGTCGCTGCGCTTGCCGGACCGAAGCTGCAGTTGGAACTTGAGCTGATTGTGCGGCTTCCGTCCTGACGCCAATACTGTCAACAGTGCAATTGGGCCTGGGAAGCGCTGCGCCCGGCGTTCCCGGGTCCGGCATCCTCACGGCCGGCTTTTTTGTCGCGTCTGGCGAAAAAATCACGCAGCAATTCCTGCGCATTTTCGGATTTCATAGCTAAGTCGAAATTGCTGCGTTCAACAGCGCACCCTGTTTCGAAGTCCTCAGAAATCGCTGAAACGCTGTCGAGAATGAGTTTCTGAGCTTGATTATAGGGATCATGGGTCTCATTGCGATGACGTTGGAGAGCTGATTTTAAGTCCGCAGGCGGCGTAATCTGGTCCGTTCGCCTATAAGTCAGTATTTTATTGCGAATAAGCGCCATTGCCTCCGCTACCACATCGTCATTCGTGACATGATCGATAAGCCCGGCCGCCAGCGCCTCTTCGGCATTAATTGTCTTTCCGGCCAACATCATCTCAAGCGCCGCTTCTGCGCCGACGAGCCGCGGCAATCTCTGTGTGCCGCCGAGTCCGGGCAACAGACCTAAATTAACCTCGGGCAATGAAAACCGCGTATCCGAATGCGCAATGCGGCCATGCCCCGCCATAGCCAACTCCACCGCGCCGCCTAAAGCCATACCGTGCATCGCGACAACAACGGGTTTCGCAGATTGTTCGATAGCGTCAAAAATGTCGCGCAACTCGCCGGCGATGGGTAGGTCTTTTAAATCGGCGCCGCCGCAAAACATTCGGCCCGCCCCGGCGATAATAATCGCCTTGCAGGAAGGGTATGTTAATGCATCGTTGAAAGCATCAAAAAGCGCCGCCGCCATGCCATTGCTAATCGACAGGATATTCGCTCCGCCATTAGCGAGGCGAATAATGCGTATGTCTTCGGTTTGCGTCATTTCAATGAGCATAGTCACCCTTTTCTAGAAAGTTTTGCGCGTAAACTCCCAGGCCCGCTGCCGCAGCCGCAGTTTGTTTTCGCAGCTGAATAGAGATTACGCCTTGTCCGGATTTGAAACCGTCTTCACCAGCTTGGCTTTTCCGGTTGCGCCATATTCAGGCCTGAATGCGTCTGGCTGCACCAGGTTTACCTGCGCCTTGAAGCGAAGCGTGTTTTGAATAGCGGATTCTAGCTGTTCTTTGATAGCCGCCTGCTGTGCTTCTCTGACGCCTTTTTTCAGGCAAACCTGGACATCCACGGGCGCTTCAACCACGGCGGATGAAGAATACCGAACGATCTGGATATCGCCAGTGACGAGATCGGAACTCCGCGCAACCACGTCGCGCACAGCGTTAGGATATACGTTGACGCCCTTAACGAGCAGCATGTCGTCAATGCGCCCGCGGAACTCTATTCGCGGCCCGGGACGTCCACAAGGACACGGATCGGTGTAAACACGAATGATGTCCTTGTCGCGGAATCTAATTAGTGGCTGGCATTCTTTTACAAGACCGGTAAACGCCACCTCACCCTCTACGCCATGTTCCAAAGGCATGGGCTGCAAGTCGTCATCCAATATCTCCATCAGGGCGTTGTCGTTGGCGAAAAGATGTATCCCTGAATTTTCTTCGCACGAGATACCAAGTGGATTATTGCATCCAGTGCCGCCGGACATGTCGTAAATCTCCGCGCCGCCAAAGCCTTCCGACAATTGTTCCCTTATTTTCGGGATGCTGCCTCCCGGCTCCCCGAAGACATAAAGTTTGCGGATGCCGAAATCCTGAGTGCGCCAACGCGTTTTTTCCGGCACGGATTTAATCAAATGAAGTCCGTATGACGGCGTGCACATTAAGAGATCCGGACGCGTATCCATCGCCGTTTGCGCAAGGCGCTCGGTTTTCGCCAACCCGCCGATCGGGATGACGGCGAAACCAAGATTGAGCAAAGCATCGACTGCGGGGATGCCCACGATCCACATGCTCATCACGCCTGCGAACATTACCCTGTCGCCGCGAACCAATCCTGTTCGCGCGGCCATGCGTGCAAAGTTATCTTCCGAGACCGCCCTGTCCCTCGCCGTATAGCCGACATAGGTTGGCAGGCCGGTGGTACCGGACGACGCGCTGACGCGGTTGATCTCGCGAACGCCACAGGTCACATGCATGCCGAAAGGATGATTAAACTCTTCACGCGAGCGCTGCTGGCTGATCCGCTCCTCTTCCTTATCGAAGAAAGGGTATGCGGCATAATCCGCCCAGCTTTTGAAGTTATGCGGGTCGACACCGGCGGATTTGAATTTTTCGCGATAATATGGCGATTTTTCATATACACGGACAAGCTGCTGGCGCAATTTCGATAGCTGCACGTTCCGCAATTCTTCACCTGACAACGTCTCGACTTCCGGGCGGTGCAAAACAAAACTCATTATGCGTTCCTGACGGGCAAGCTAGAATATTGTCCGAACAGCGCTCAGCGCCGTTGCTCTTCTTGAATTTTTGCGCGGGCGGCGGCGCCGTTCGTTCTTATTGCGGTAATATCGCCCGGAGTCCGCGCGTCGTAAATCAGTGATTTGACAAGCGCAGCAGCATCGCTTGGCGCAGTTGCGATTTTCCTCGCGAGCGCGAAGCTCTTATCCCAGACCTCGTCATCGGGCGCGACTTCATTGACCAAACCGACCTTATCCGCCCAGGTGGAATCCTTCCAATCGCCTGTGAGCAAGGCCTCAAGCATATAGGCAGGATTGAGCCTTCGCCCGGCCAGCAACGGAATATCGACGGGCAGAATGCCAAACCCCACTTCAGGCATGCAAAATCGCGCGGAGGCGCCACAAATCACAAGATCGCTCGCAAGAACAATAGCGACGCCTTCGCCGACGCACGCACCGACAACCGCACAAACAATCGGCTTGGTCACCCACCCCGACTGACAAAATTCAAGGTCCAGATTATCAGCGCTGATGACGCCGCGCTTGGCGTTATCGATCATGTTGAGATCGCCGCCGGCGCAAAACGCCGAGCCGTTTGCGGCAATCAGTATCGCTTTCACATCAGGATCTGACTGATGCGCCCTCATGCCTTCATTAAAGAGGTCATACATATGCGAAGACATGGCGTTGCGCTTTTCAGGCCGATTCAGCATCAAGACCCCAACGCTATCGCGCACGGACCACTCGATATGCCGGCTTGAATTCGCCACAGTTCCGGAATTTGTTTTTAGATCCGTCATTGTCTGGAAGCGGTCCAAAGCGCAAGCGCGACGCATAAGCCGGCGAGACCCGCCACGCATGCTGCATCCATCCCCGATTGCAGATTTTCCACAGGCCTTAACGCTCCCCTCATCCGGTTTCAGCAGCCGGAAACAATAGATTACAGCACCGTTCGCAATATTGACATTTTCTTTTATCAATTGTGATATGTCAATATGATTTTCTGAAATTTCAATTATGGGGCAGCGGCATGGCGTTTTGGGGCTTTGTAACAGCCTTTCTCGCGATCGGCTGGTAAGACAAGGGGGTTCATCGGGGTTGCGCTTGCGCACCGCGTCGCTGAAACCGCATCAAGAAAAGGACGAACAAGAACCATGGATGAGGCCGGTCTAGAACTAATGACGATCGAAGCAATCACCCGCGACGGGGCTCCGGGCACGGTTCATCGCGGGCGCATCCCGCTGGGCGCGCGCGCGACCGGAGCGGAAATCGCCGTCAGCTACATTGTCGTGATCGGCGAGGAGCCGGGACCTACGCTCTGGATCAACGGCCAAGTCCATGGGACAGAAGTATGCGCCATCGTCGCCGGCATCAATTTTTGCAACCGTCTCGACCCGAAAACACTGAAAGGCTGCGTGATTTTCACAGCTAGCGCCAATCCTCTGGCGCTTGAAAGCCGGACCTGGAGCACACAACAGGATTTCGGTCAAAACCTCGACACGATGTTTCCCGGCCGGTCAAACGGCTTTGTAACCGAACGCATGGCGGACCGGCTGTTTCGCGAGGTTATGGCGGTAAGGCCCGATCTCTTGCTGAGTATGCATGCGCAGGGGACCGACTTTGAAAGCATGGTATATGGCGTTTACAAGCTGCCGCCCGATTGCCCTGTGAAACCGGAACAGCTTTATCGCTACATGCGCTGTTTCGAGCCTTTCGTGATTTGCCATCAAAGCGTCAAGCCCGGCTCCGGCGAACATCCCGGCAACCATGCGGGCGCTTTGGATTACATGGCGCTGGCCAACGGCATCCCCGCATTCATGATCGAGCTCGGGGTGGCGCAACGGGCAACGCCGGACCAGGTCAGCTTCGGCGCCGCCTGTTACGGCAGTATATGCGCCGAGCTTGGCATGCTGCCGGCGCAAAAAGACCATCCCAAAGGAGTAAAGACCTGGCTGGTGTCCGAACGCAGCCATTGCAATTCCGATGCGGGCGGCATGTGGCAGTCTAAGCATCAACCCGGGGTTCTCATCAAAGCCGGGCAAGAAATTGGAACGGTCACCGATCTTACCGGCTTGTTCGCCGATACTGTTATCGTGCCGAAAGACGTTTTATTGATAGCGGTCAGGCAAGACCCGGTCGTGCATACGGGCGACAGCGTCGCCTATCTCGCCCATGACTGGACGCATCTCGATCTGACGTGACCCCTTCAATATTCAATTCAAACGGACGACAACTTTGCCAATAACGGATCGGCTCGAAAGCCGCGCGATCGCCTCGCCTCCTTCCTCAAGCGGATAAATTTTGTCTATGCGCGGACGAATACGACCATCCCGCCACCATTCGAGAAGCTGCGCCACATGCTGGCGGTGACGTTTCGGATCGCGCATGAAAAAGCCGCCCCAAAACACGCCGCGGACATCGCATGCTTTCAACAGCGTCAAATTCAGCGGTAGTTTGGGAATACCGGCAGGAAAACCGACGACCAGGTAACGCCCCTCCCAGGCAATCGCACGCAGAGCGGGTTCCGCATAATCCCCCCCGACAGGATCATAGATCACATGCGCGCCATCATCGCCAACCTCGCTCTTGAACTGGCGCGAAAGCGCCTTCGATGCGTCTTTGTCAAATGGCCCGCGCGGATAGATCATGGTCCGGTCCGCGCCCGCTTCTGACGCCGCCGCGGCTTTCTCCGAACTTGAAACCGCCGCAACAACATGCGCGCCCATCGCCTTGCCGATTTCAATGGCGGCCAGCCCGACGCCGCCGGCCGCGCCTAACACCAACAACGTCTCGCCTGGCCTGAGCTGGCCCCGATCAGCTAATGCATGAAGCGTTGTGCCATAGGTGAAGACGAGCGCGGCGCCTTCCACAGGATCTAGATCATCGCCCAACTTGATGGCGTCATCGGCTTTGACGACCGCCTGTTCTGCGAGACCGCCGCCGGCGCCCATGATAGCGATCAGGCGCTCGCCTTGCTTCCACCCCTCGACCTCTTCACCAATCGCCTCCACAACGCCGGTAATCTCGCTTCCTGGCGCGAATGGCCGTTCCGGTTTGAACTGATACTTATCTTCAATGATGAGCACGTCCGGATAATTGATCCCGCAGGCGAGAACGCGAACGCGCAATTGGCCTGGTCCGGGGTTGAGAACCGGCATTTCCGCCAGCTTCAGCGTTTCAGGACCGCCGGGACTGAAGGACAATAACGCTTTCACGAAACATGTCTCCTTTGTTGAACGGCGCTCTTGACCCATCTGCGCCAAGGTCGGGTTCGAGCATTCAGCGCGCCGTCTGCAGCCTGTCGGGCTCTTGCGGTTTACCTGAAAGACTGGCCCCTAGCGTCACGAAAGCAGAACCAATCAAGAGGGCCGGCGGTGCAAGGTAAAGCAGCGCCTTTTGCAAGGCTTGATCCTCGCTGGAGATCAGCGCCAATGCGTCGCTAAGAACGCCAATGGCTAGGGGACCCGCGCCGAAGCCAATGAGGTTCAACGCCAAGAATATCACTGCTGTCACCATGGCGTGGACATTGGACGGCATGATCTGTTGGGAATAGCTGACAATAGGCGCGCTGCAGGCCGTCACGAAAGACGCGGCGAACGCGAAAAAGACCAATATTGCCATCGGTGTATGACTGAGAAACGCCATGGCCGCGAAGGGCGCGCTAACTGCAAAGAGCGACGCCGGTATCCAGAGATTCCAGCGCGCGTCCCGCCGCGACAACCGGTCGGCGGCGACGCCGACAATGATGGTAAAGAACAACCCTCCAACGCCATTGATTGCGCCGATATATCCGCCCGCTTCCGCACGCGTCATATCATAAGCGCGTATCATCAGGGTCGGCAGCCAGGTGATCATGCCGGCCAGGCCGAATACCGCCAGAGCGCTTCCGAGAATGTAATATCGCACTGCAGGTACGCCAAGAATAACACCGAGAGAACCCAGGAAGCTGCGATTCGCTTCATGCGCTTTGGCGCGGCGCGGTGGGTCGCGCATTACAAAGAATGAAACGAGCCCAAGAAGGACCGGCGCCAGACCCACCACAAAAAATGCCATACGCCAGCCATAATGCGTGGCTATCCAGCCGCACAACCACAGACCGATGAACGAGCCGATAAAGAACCCGCATTCCGTAATGGAAAGCGCCGTGGTCCTTTGACGCGGCGGATAGATGTCAGCGATTATTGAATGGGCCGCCGGCACGCATGGCGAAGCGCCGATGCCGACGCCGCACCGGGCTGCAGCGAGTTGCGCGAAATTTTGTGCAAGACCGCAAAGCACCGTCATCCCGCCGAACACCATCAAGGCGGCGCCAATAAGGCGGCTGCGATTTGAGCGATCGGAGACATAGGCCATCGGGATGCTCGCCGCCACATAGAGCACGACGAAAGCAAATCCTGATAAAAACCCGAGCTGCGCGTCGGTCAGGCCGAGATCGTTCTTTATATCCTCGAGCAGGATCACGATCGCAAGTCGATCAATGGCGTGAATGATGATGATGAATGTCAAAACCAGAAGAACGGCGTGATTGCGGATGATGGTCATGCTCTACCGCTTCAATTTTGTTCGAGAACGGCCACGCCATCTACTGACAGCAGCGCATCGTCCTCCACCGGCGGCAATCCTTCAATACCGGAAGACGCGGGACCCGGATCGCTGAGCAGCTCCATGCGGGCTCTCAGATTGTCAAACCAATTCTCCTTGTCCCAGGCGCCTTCGTAATAGGTTTTGATTTTTGCAAGATCACCCATTCCTGCACCGGCCTCGGCCAGCGCTTCGCGCAAGGCGCGCATCGCCGCCCTGGCCTGTTCGGCGATATCGCCTCGGTGAACGATCTCGCCGGTTTCGTTTACGGGAAACTGACCGCTCACGAACACAACCTCTCCGCATCGCAGGGCATTGCTAAACGGCCAGTCTTCAATCGCATCGGGGCTGTAGGCGGAGCCGAAACCGCGCCTTGGCGCATCGGCGTTTACGTTTGCAATAATTTCCAGGGCGATTTTACAATCCGAACTCCTGTTTCCAGGAAGCAGCGTTGCGTGAATCGCGGGCCGCGATTGCTGAAACGCGGTCGCTAGCTCCAGCTGCATCGAGACCCGTTCTTCGATCTCCCTTTCGGCGCCGTAATATGCGTAGATTCGACATGCATCGCTGACGTCAGCCCCGAGGCCGTCAAGAGTTTCGCGCAACTCGGCCAATGCGTCAGCCGGACTGTTATTAGAGCGAGCCTCAGCGAACACCCAATCGCCGCGCCTGACGCCGAGTGTGACGCCCTTCTCACTCTTCACGGCCCTGCGCTTTCCTTTAACGGCAATCGCATCAATCTCGACCACATGACCGACAGTCGCGAAGCTCGGCACTGGCGTCAAAATCATCAACGTGTCGCGGCATTCCGGGAACTCTTCAAGTATCTGCTCACGATAGGCGGTCTCGTTTTCGATGGCGTCTGCGAGATAGAAAACTTGAATCTGCGCAAGTTCGGCAAGCCGGCAGTCCGCTCTCGCGACCACCTCGTAAATGCTGCGCATACAAGTGACGCTCTGGGCCAGCATGTCATCCGGATTGAGGGTCTTGGCATTGTCGCCGATATCCATCTGTCCGTTGGTGAACAGCCAATCTCCGCTGCGAACCGCGCGGCTGATCTTAAAGCCCTCCATGACTTTCTTGACCATGGGCGAGACGCCGATGGTTAGCCGTCCGCTTGTTGATTTATCTCTGCTCATGCTCACTCCGGTCGAGCGGAAAGCGTACGCATAATCGCCGCCGTAATCGATTTACAGCCAAGCTAGCATGTGGCCAGCTTGACAATGAAACGGGAAGCGCAGCGGCTTCCCAATCACCTCTTCACGCCTGGTTTGCGCATGCACCGGCGCCAGTCCGGCCGGTGAGAGCCCGCCTTCCACGCTAGAATTCAACGCCCGCCCGAACGCCCCAGGTACGCGGCAATCCCCACCAGATATAGCGCGTGTCAAAACCGTTCCACGTTCCAACGTAAGAGGCGTAAGTGGTGTCGGTTACATTTTCGACGAAAACCTGAACGCTGTACCGGTCAGTGCTGTCGCGCCAGAAAGCACGCAGGTTCAAGACGCCATATGCATCCTGTGTGTCCCGCTCATTATTGTCGAGCTGGAAGTACTGATCGGCAATATAGTTGAAATCACCCTGAAGTGCGAAATTACCGGCAGACACTTCAGGAAAGTCATATCGCACAAGCCCGTTAAATGTGTATTCCGGCGTCGCGGGCAACTCATTGCCGTCGATTGGCGTAACGTCGCTAGCCGGCCCGGTACTGTATGTCGTCGTCGCCGGTGCGTGAATTTCCGTATCAAGCAGCGAGACTCCAAATTTCGTTGTCAGCCCTTCCGCCAGCTTGCCAGCAAATTCCAGTTCGGCGCCGCGGATTTCCACTTCGCCGAAGTTAAACAACCGGGCGACAGGCAAATCATTGACAATTTGCGTAACTGTCGCCTGCTTGTTTTTGACGCGATTCCGGAAAATCGCCGCGGACAGGCTAAATCTCCCATCACCGAGGTCCAGCTTGCCACCCGCCTCGAGGGAAAAACTGGTCTCAGGCTCAGTCGGCGCAGCAGCGGACGCGTCGCCGAACAATAATGTCGTATTGAAGTCGGGGGATTTGTACCCTGTTGCAGCATTGAAATAGAAGAAAGCCGGATCTATTGGGCGCCAGTTGGCGCCGGTTCGCCAGGTGAATTCATTCACCTCAACTTCATAACTGGCGTCCGGAGCAAAAGCGAATATGAGATCAAGTTCTTTCGTCTCATTTGTAAAACGCCCTCCCGCTTCCAACGAAACCGTTTCCGTCACCGGCGCGTCAACACTGACAAACCCCGCAAATGATTCAGTCTTAATTCTGCCGGTCGTATCGATCGCATCACCGAAAAACTCCGGAATTGTGCTGATAGCGGTCCGATCGTCATTATAATAGAAGCCGCCCAGCACCCAGTTTGCGATGCCGGTTTCTCCATGCAATTGCAGCTCTTGGGAGAATTGCTCTGCATCGAGACCATAGATCGAGCCGGCGTTTCCGAGGAATCCGCCAACAGCCCAACCGTCGCCGTCTTCCTGAAAATACCGGTCGTAATCCAGATAGCCGGTAATCGACACAAGCTTTATGGACGGCGTGATGTCCCAATTAAATCGTGCCGAATATTCAGCAAAATCGAGATGGTTCGGCATACCGTCATATTCGCTGTAACCGCGCTCAGGCCTGGGAACGACCCCCATGAAACCGACGCCGTTGACGCATTCATTGGCGATAATGCGGTCGTTGCTGCAGGGCGCCAGCGTATCCGGATCGAGCGCGCCTTGCGTTCCGGTCATCGGCGCAACGCTGCGATCTTCTGTATAGCCTGCCTTGAGGAGCAGGTTCGCGTCGGGCGTCAAGTCAACAGACAACTGAACACGAGCCGAGAAAACATCCTTTTTGGACCATTTGACCCCATCAGGAATAGCGAGGTTCGTCTGGAAGCCTTCATCCTCATTGTAATAAAAGGAGGCGCGACCGCGAATGTTATCGGTTATCCCTCCGCTAACCCCTCCTTCAATCAACCGCCCTTTGAACGAACCGAACTGACCCGTCAGATAGCCTTCATGCTCTTCAGTCGGCTGGTTGGTGAAGACATTGACGAGACCGGCAGTCGTATTTCGACCGAACAGCGTGCCCTGGGGGCCGCGAAGAACCTCAACCCGCTGAATGTCGTAAAGCGGCGCACGCTGAAGGGCGCCCGCTCCATAAAAAACCTCATCCACGGCGAAGCCGACGGGCGAATCGGATGTGTCGTTGAAAACCTGAAGGCCGTCGCCGCGAATCCGGTAGCGGGGCTGAAGACCTGTATCCACGTAATTAAAGTTCGGCGTTTGAACGGCAATCTCATCGAGGGTTCCAATACCGGCATCCTCTAATTGCTCGCCGCTAAACGCCGTCGCAGAAACCGGCGTCACGCTCAATACGGTTTCACGGCGGCGAGCCGTGACGACCACCTGATCTGTTGCAGCACGCGCCCCTGTCTGCGGCTGCTCAGTCTGTGCATTCGCGCCGGCCTGTGAAACCAAAGCCACCGCCGCCGTGGATGCCAATAAATGTGCCGCGCCTCTCATCATGACCCCCTATGATTTTGCCCTCTCCATTGTGACATTTTTAATATAGCATTATGGAATGTCAATTGCCTTTTCTGACATTCCAAGAAATTTTGCCGAAATTCTGGCGTTGACGGAGGCGCACGCCCCGTCCCAGCCCCTGAGGACTATGAAAAAAGCGATCCGCCGCCTTCACGAAGTTTTCGACTAGCGTTCTTTGAATGCCCCAAACGCGGGCGGGCGAGCGCCCTGCTTCCTTTAGCCGCTCGGCCTTTCGACCCGGATAGGAAGTTCGCTGAAATAGCGAGACTGCATCAGCGCTTCGACCACTTGCTCTTCGCTTTCCCGGATATGAGCCTGAAACAGCGCTGCAGCTTTTTCAGCGTCATTCTCGCTTATCGCGTCAAAAAGCAATTCGTGCTCTTCGGCGTTGATGTCGCTGCTGGAAAACGCCCGTCCACCGACTTTTGGCACGAAATAGGCGATACGGTTTGACTGGTCGAGCAGTTGGGTCAGTACTTTTTCTAGAATGGGATTGCTGCTGGCTGCGTAAACTTCACGATGGATCCTGTTGTGAATCTCCATCATGCCATGGCGGCCCGCCTTCGCTCCAGAAACATATTCTTCATTGAGCTTGCGAAGGAGGCCGACATCCACACGGCCGACGGCCGCCCGCGCGGCCAATCCTTCCAACGCCGCACGCATTTCGAAAGTCTGGCGTATGGTCACCAGGCTGATATCGGAAACATGAAAACCAAGACGGGGGATTGGCGTGATCAGGCCGTCATGGGCGAGCAGCGCCAGCGCCCGGCGCACCGGGCTGCGGCTGAGATCATATTTCTCGCACATTTGCGCTTCCGTGATGTCGTCGCCGGGCAGAATCCTGCAACGGACAATTTCGCCGTAGAGAAGTCGATAAGCTTTCTCGCCGAGATCCGCCTTGTCTGATGCAGCGTCCCCTGCAACCTCCTGAAAGACCGGCGCTTTCTTAGGCATTGACTTCTCCTCAGGCCGTTATGATTTAACCGCAGCAGAATCTAAAATGTCAGAATGGACTTTTTTCAGGCAAACATCCAACAATGGATTATGACATAAAATGTCATCCTCATAAATTGATGTAATTGGAAAGAATTTTCAAATCCCCAAGCTGGCATCCTTGTTTTACGGTAAGACAAAAAACAGGACAGACTTCCGGTTCGTATCTCATCATTGCCAATGGTCGATAAGGCTCACCCCGTCCCACTGGCGGGACAGGCCAAAGCTCCTAAAAAGCGCAAAGCGAGCATTAATCTTCAAATTCAATGCGCTTGATAAGACTAGCTTCTCCGCTTCCAGCTCGGCGCCAGCCATGCTTTATATAATCCGGCGACATTTACAGATAATGTCGGATATAGGCGAGACGACCTTATCGATTGGCTGAATTGGCGCGCCTGTTAGTCGACGAGCGAAGGCGCAAATTTCAGATATGCTGCTCGACCAGGCCTCGGCTCACATTGTCACTGCATAGCGATTCTGCCGGCTATTGTTAGCTGAATGACTCCTCATCATTCTTCTAGCTGGGTGAAAAATTTGTTCGATCAGCGGCCATCTTTGCCGACCACTTCCGCCGTATTTCTAGCCGGCGGAACCAACAATTGAGAAAAGTTGGAGCGGGTGAAGGGAATCGAACCCTCGTCGTAAGCTTGGGAAGCTTCTGCTCTGCCATTGAGCTACACCCGCGCGACGCCGCTTGAAAGCGATCCGCAGCGCCTCTCCATGTCGCCTCACCGTGGAAAAAGGTCAAGATGGCCTTTTCCAGCCGGTTCGGGGCCGAAAAGGCCTCGACCGGCGGGACAAATCTCACCAAGATTTCATTTTCAGGTCTGCGCGGCGTCATCTTTCCGCCGCCGCAAACAGGTTTATCTAAAGCCCGGAACGAAGGCGGCCGCCCGGCCGTTTTCAGGTAAATTCGGGGATTTTGAAAGGAGGCCGGCATGTGGAAACGGCTATTAGGCATTTTCGGCGCTCTTGGCGCGGCGGCATTGGTCGCCATGGCGCCCGCAGCGGCGAAGCCCAAGGCGGAAAAAGCCGCCGAACTCGTGGTGAAAGCCGCAGATACGGTGAGCTATTTCGCCAATGACAGCGCATATGAGCCCCTGTGGGAGTTGGCGGATGACGCCAAGGCCATGGTCATCATTCCGAAATCGATCCGGGGCGGTTTTATTATCGGCGCATCCGGCGGAAATGCTGTGATGATCGCCCGCAACCCGGATGGAAGCTGGTCGGAACCGACCTTTTTCACCATCGGCTCCATATCGCTCGGTTTTCAGGCGGGCCTTGAAGGATCGGAAACCATCCTCGCCATCATGACGCAGCGCGGCATGGAGCACCTTTTGTCCACGACGGTGAAACTCGGCGCGGACCTTTCCATCGCCGCCGGACCGGTCGGCGCCGGCGCAAAAGCGCAGACGGTTGATGTGCTCGCCTTTTCACGCTCCCGCGGCCTTTACGGGGGCGTGAGTCTCGAAGGCGCGGTGATGAAAGCCCGTCATAGCTGGAACCAGGATTATTATCAGGCGAACGTCACCCCTGCGGATATTATCTATCGCGAGAAGGTGTCACAGCCACGCTCGGCGGTGCTGCAAAACGCCGTCTGGGCCTTGGCCCATCGCGACCAGCCGGGCGCCCAGCCCATGATCGCGCCCGTAAAGCCGGTCCGTGTCGACCCGGTCACCGGCGAGCCTTTGCCGGAAGAGCCTGAATATGAAGACGATGACGTATGGGGCGCGCCGATCGGCGAAACCGGCGACGATAATTAGGCCATGCGAACATGACACAGAATTGATCCCTCGCGATTAAAGCTGAAACACCCGCCGGTTGCCGCCGGCGGGTGTTTTCGTTCATGGTCGGCGCGCAATTGTGGAAAATGTCATGGACGGCGAAAAGCCCGCGTCACTAAAGTTTCGGCATCCGGACGTCACCGCCAATGGCGAGGCGCGCGCCGCCGTTTCCTTCACAGGGCTGGACACGCTGTGGGTGAACACAGGCACGCTCTGCAATGTGGAATGCAAGCATTGCTATATCGAATCGTCTCCGTCCAACGACCAACTTGTCTATCTGACGGCGGCCGATCTTGCGCCTTTCCTTGCGGAAGCAAAGGAAATGGGCGCGCGCGAAATCGGCTTCACCGGCGGCGAACCCTTCATGAATCCGGAGATGGCGGCCATGGCCGAAGCCGCCCTGACCTTCGGTTTTGAAACGCTGATTCTCACCAACGCCATGAAGCCGATGATGCGCCCGCGCATTCAGGAAAATCTTCTCAACCTGAACAGACGATTTGGCGAGCGCCTTTGCATGCGCGTCAGCCTCGATCATTACACGGTCGCAGGACATGACGGCGAACGCGGGCCCGGCGCGTTCGATGCAGGCATAGCGGGTCTTAAATGGCTGAGCGACAATCGCTTCCATATGACGGTCGCAGGACGCATGTTGACCGGCGAGGACGAACAGACATTGCGGGAAGGCTTCGCGCGGCTATTCGCAGACTATGATATTGCGATCAGCGCGACTGACCCGGCGCAGCTCGTTATCTTCCCGGAAATGGACCCCGTCAAAGACGTTCCTGAAATCACCGCCTCCTGCTGGTCGATCCTCGGCAAAGACCCGAAAGACGTGATGTGCGCCAATTCTCGCATGCTCGTAAAACGCAAAGGCGCCGAAAAGCCTGTCGTGCTTTCCTGCACTCTTCTTCCCTATGATGCGCAGTTCGAAATGGGCGCCAACCTCGCCGAAGCGGCTGCCCCGGTGAAACTCAACCATCCGTTTTGCGCGCAGTTCTGCGTCCTTGGCGGCGCAAGCTGTTCGGGTTAAGCCGCGCCGTCATGAAAAAGCCGCCGAAAGAAACCGCCCTTGAAGACCGCGCCATCGAAGGCGCGAAACTCTATTCGCCCTCGACAGCGCGAAATCGCGACGTAATCCGCGATGTGCTTTTGAAAACCATGCCGCAGGAAGGGCGCATCCTCGAAATCGGCGCAGGCACGGGCGAACATGCGGTGCATATCGCGGGCGCTTTGCCGGAAGCGACATGGTTCACGGGAGATCCCGACGAGACGGCGCGCGCATCGATCGCAGCCTGGGTCGCAGGCGCCGGCCTCGACAACCTTCAGGGACCGCACGCCATCGACGTCACGGCGCAGGACTGGGAGGCTGCACTTGATGATGCTCCCTATGACGGGATTGTCTCCATCAACATGATCCACATCGCGCCGTTTGAAGCGGCGACGGGCCTGTTCGCAGGTGCGGGAAGACTGTTGCGCCCCGGAGGCAAGTTGTTTTTATACGGTCCGTTCGCGCGCAATGGCGCGCACACGGCGCCGTCAAACGAGGCTTTTAATGAGAGCCTCAAGGCGCGCGATCCGCGCTGGGGCGTGCGCGATCTTGAGGGCGACATTCTCCCTCTTGCGCAGAAAAATTCCCTTTCGCTCGAAGAGATTGTGGAAATGCCGGCGAACAATCTTTCCGTCATTTTCCGGAAAAACTGACAAAAGCATTTTCAATCAGCGCTCTCTTTTCCCCACAGCCATGGGCGAAAGAATGTGGAAAAGAATGATTCGACGAAGGCGATTTATTCGGTATCCTGATCATGTTTCGCGGCTCTATTGGCCATTCGCAGCGATTGCCTAGCGGCGGGTGGCACGAGCAAACGAAATGATGCGCCGGTCCGGATGCGACGCTCAGAAGCAGACCGGACAAGACAAAACCGAAAGGCGGGATTTGTCGCGCATGGCCGGACCTGAGCGGTCCGCCCCCGAACGGAAAGCCGAAAGGCGGTTCGTGAACCGGGGGACCGGCATCGCCGTGAGCAGCGGGCAAGCTGCTGATCGGCGCGCGGCGGCAACGCCATGCGGCAGTGCAAACTGACGCATTGGAAGAGGCGGCGCGGATCTCAAGGACGCATGACGTCGGACATGGCGAAACGCAAATGCCGGCAGCCACGACCCGCGATATGCGCCCGAAAGGTCTAGCGGTTGAAGATTATGGGCGGCAACGTCAGTATCTAACAGTCGCGCTGGAGAACATCTGAATTCTCACTGGATTGGGGTGTGCTCCGGATTTCTCGCGTAAGCGGGAAGAAAGGGCGTCGCGAAAGCGTCGCCCTTTTTTTGCGCCCGCTTTTGTGAGCCCGCGCGGCCTCTTTACCCGCCCTTATGAATTTTCAGCGAAATCTTGGCCGCGCCCTATCACGGACGCCGGCGAATTTGTGTATGAGGCCGGGGCATGGCCCAGACTATCCGCGTTCTCTCGGCGCTTTTGATCGCCGCCTTCCTTCTGATCTCCGGCGCCGGGCTTCAGGGCACGCTGCTCTCGGTCCGCGGCAATATCGAGGGGTTTTCGCTCGTCCTCCTCGGTTCGCTGATGTCGGCCTATTTCACAGGATTTACCGTGGGCTGCCAGGTCGCGCCGCATATGGTGAAACGGGCGGGGCATATCCGCAGCTTCACCGCCCTCGCCTCCATCGCCTCTGCCGCCGCCCTTGCCCATGCGCTCGCTGTCAATCCGGTATTCTGGATCGTCCTGAGGGTGATCGCCGGCTTCTGCATGGCCGGGCTTTATATGATCATCGAGAGCTGGATTAATGAAGGCGCGACCAATGAGCGGCGCGGACGAATTCTCGCCGTCTATCGCGTTGTGGACCTCAGCGCAGGCACCGTGGGCCAGGCCATGCTGGCGACGGCCGATCCGTCCGAATTTTATCTGTTCGCAGTCGTCTCGATTGTGATTTCCATCGCCCTGGTGCCGGTGGCGCTGACCTCGACGACGCAGCCCACGCCGATCACCTCGGCTGAGATCGACCTGAAAAAACTGTTCCGTATTTCACCCCTGGCGGCCTTCGGATGCCTCAGCGTCGGGGCGGCCAACGGCGCCTATTGGGCTGTCGGCGCCGTTTATGTGCAGAATTTGGGCTACGGCATCCAGACCGTGGCGGCTTTCATGACAACTGTGGTTATTTCCGGCGCAATCTCACAATGGCCGCTTGGCTTTGTGTCTGACCTTTTTGATCGGCGCATCCTGATCGTGGCGATCACCGCCGCCTGTTCAGCCGCGGGCGTGCTGCTCGGTCTCACGGGCGGACAGTCCGAACTCATGCTGCTTGTCGGCGGCGCCGCCTTCGGCTTTACGGCGATGCCCATATTCGGTCTTTCCGTCGCACACGCCAATGATCGGGCGGAACCCCATGAATATGTGACTCTCGCCGCGGGACTTTTGTTGCTTTACGGCGCCGGCGCCATTGTTGGTCCCTTTATCGCGCCGATGATCATGCAGCATTTCGGCCCCCAAGCGCTCTTCTTTTATACATCTGGCGTCTATGGAGCGATGACGCTCTTCGGTCTCTATCGCATGCAGCGCAGCGACGCGGTGAAAGCGGAAGAGCGCGAAGCATATGTGTCAGTGCCGCGCACCTCGCCCGCTGTATTCGAGATCGATCCGCGCGGGGAGCATGAAGAAGACGAAGGCGACGATGGCGAAAATGGCGAAGACAGTGTCAGCGAAAATGCTTCGACAGTTTGAGCCCCTGACCCTGATAATTTGACTTGATGCTTTCGCCGTAAAGACGCTCCGGCCGCGCCGCCATTTTCTCATAGACGAGCCGCGCCACAAGCTGGCCGTCCTCGAGAACGAAAGGCGCGTCATGGCTTCTGACTTCAAGCACGCCGCGCGAACCGTTGACGCCGCCGCTATTTTCCGAATCGGGACGCCAGCCAAAGCCGGGATCGAAAAACCCCGCATAATGCACGCGAAACTCGCCGAGACCTGGGCTAATCGGCGTCATCTCGGCTGCGAAGTCGGGCGGGACGGCCAGCGCCTCTTTCGAGGCGAGAATGTAAAACTCGTCAGGATCGAGAATAATGAAACCCGATGTCGGCGCAGGAATGGGCTCGAAGAAGTCCTGCGGGTCCAGCGCGCCGACTTTGTCCACGTCAATCAGCGCCGAATGACGGCGCGCGCGCCAGCCGATCAGATTGTTCTCACCCTGAAGCGATACCGAAAGACCGAGCCCGCCGGCGATATCGGCGGCGCCGTCCACAAGCGGCGCTGTTTCGTGAAGCCGCCGCAGCGCCGCATCGTCCAGCCGGAACTTGCCGCATTTGAGCCGAAGCTGGTTGAGGCTCGACCCTTCGCGCGCCAGAATAGAAAACGTCCGTGGACTGATTTCTGCATATAAAGGCCCGCAATAGCCGGCGGGTATATCGTCAAATGCCGCGCCATAGTCCGTGACCAATCGCACAAAGACATCGATGCGCCCCGTCGAGCTTTTCGGATTGGCGGCGCCTTCGACCCCTTCCGGCAAGGCGAGGCGCTCATTTAACTCCACCAGATAGACGCAGCCGCGCTCGAACACCGCGCCGCCGGAAAGGTCTATTTCCTGCATGGCGAGACCATCGGCGAGGCGTGCTGCGACCGTCCGCGCCCGCGAGGGAAGAAATGACGCACGCACTCGCCATGCGCGAGAGGACAATGTGAGATCGAGGCTTGCCGGTTGTAAGCGGGACGGATCAGCGCGCTCAATCACGCCACTTTCCATCAGCGCCGCAATGGTTTGCGAGGCAAGGACCCCGTCCTTCAATGTCATAGCCACCGTCATCCGGCCCCTTTGCCCGTCGCACGCATCAATGGCAAGAGGCTGTGCGTGCTCGCCCCCGCACCTTTTCCCCGCCTCGTTGAATTTGCAGTCATTGTCTGGCGCAATGCAACAACACAGCGTAGATTGTGTAAAAAGGGGAAGCATTATGGAATTGCAGGGCGGCGCTATGGCGAGGGGAGACCGCAACAGCGAAATGTATGAGAGCGTGACGCGAGGTATTCGCGTCAGCGTGAGTCCCCGTTTTCTTGAAGACCAGTCCGACCCGGAAGAGCCCCGCTATGTCTGGGCTTATACGGTGCGAATTAACAACGAATCCGACACTGCGGTCCGGCTCAGGACGCGTTACTGGCGCATCACCGATTCGCGCGGCCAGACCGATATCGTCGCCGGCGACGGCGTTGTGGGCGAACAGCCAATGATACGGCCCGGCGAAGGCTTCGAGTATACGTCGGGCGCGCCGCTGGCGACGCCTTCCGGCCTGATGGTGGGCGCCTATGGCATGGAGGCCGATGGCGGCGAAACCTTCGACGTGGACATTCCGGCCTTCTCTCTCGACAGCCCGCATGAAATGCGCCAAGTCCACTGAGAGCCTGCTGACCCGAGAGTCTGACTCGGGAATTGAAAACAGCGAACATCGCAGAGGATCAGACGTTCGTCAGCCACAAATCCATGCGGTCAGACTCTCAAGTCTTAGAGAATCAGAGCCCGGGAGGTATCGGGTCCCGGCAACCGAACGTCTGTCCATCCGGCTCTCGATCAAGTTTCAGCAAGCTCCGGCCGGGCTCTGGGGACGTCGCTGACGAACGCCATCCATGCTGAACCTCCGTCCCGTTTTGCTGGTTACGGGCGCGCTAGTGGCCGCGCTAGGGCTGACCATGCTGATTCCGATGTTCGCGGATCTGATGGCGACCGCAGAAGTTCACCGCGCCGACTGGTCCGCCTTTGCGATCGGCGCGTCGGCGTCTTTCCTGATCGGCGGCGGCGCGGCGGCGGCAAGCTGGGGCCGCATCGAAACCATCTCTCTGCGCGAGGGATTTCTTCTGACATCGGCGAGCTGGCTGGCGCTTGTTCTTTTCGCGGCTATTCCCCTGGCGCTCGGAGAAATGCACCTTTCCTATACGGACGCCTTTTTCGAGGCCATGTCCGGCATCACCACCACAGGATCGACGGTCGTCAGCGGCCTCGACGACGCGCCGCCCGGCTTTTTGTTGTGGCGCTCCATGCTGCAATGGTTCGGCGGCGTCGGCATCATCATCATGGCCTTTGCGGTTCTGCCGGCTTTGAAAGTCGGCGGCATGCAGATTTTTAAGAACGAGGCCTGGGACACGTCTGAGAAATTCATCGCCAACGCCGCGCAATATTCGCTGGGCCTCAGCGGCATCTATGTGTTTTTCACCTTCGCCTGTTTCGTCAGCCTGTGGGGGTTCGGCATGCCGGCCTTCGACGCGCTCAATCATGCGCTGACGGCGATCTCCACCGGCGGCTTTTCAACAAAGGACGCCTCTATCGGAGCATTCTTGACGGTCGGGCGCGCGCCGCTCGATCTTGTCATCACAGTTTACATGATCATCGGGTCGCTGCCTTTCGGCATTTTTCTGATCATGATCATGCGCGGCGCCTGGAAAAGATTGTTCACAGACAGCCAGATCCGATTTTTCGCCTTGACCATCGTCGTGCTGACCCTGGCCGTCATGGTCGACGTGATCGAAGCCTTCGGCCATCTGGGGCTATTCACCGCCTTCCGCATGGCGATCTTCAATGTCGTTTCGATACTCACCGGCACCGGCTACGCCACCACCGATTACGACGACTGGGGACCTTTCGCGATCTCATTTTTCTTCTGCATCATGTTTGTGGGCGGCTGCGCCGGCTCCACGACCTGCGGTATGAAGATTTTCCGCTTCCAGGTGGCGCTCGCCGCTCTCGTTCTTTATGCGCGCCGCCTCGCCCATCCAAACGGCGTCTTCGTGGCGCGCTATAACGGACGCCCGCTCACCAATGACGTCTTTGTCTCGGTCTTGAGCTTTTTCTTTGTCTATTTCGCCATCTTCGCGACGCTGGCCGTATTTTTATCGGGCCTCGGCCTCGACACGCTGACGGCGATTTCCTCGGCAGGGACCGCCGTCGCCAATGTCGGCCCCGGCCTCGGCGATATTGTCGGCCCCGCAGGCAATTTCGCGACCCTGCCCGATGCCGCCAAGCTCGCCATGTCGGCGGGCATGCTGCTCGGCCGGCTTGAGTTTTTCACGGTGCTGGTCTTGTTCGCCCCGTCTTTCTGGCGCGGGTGATTGAGCCCGGCATAGCGCTGCCCCACCGCCAATCAGCAACGGTATTTCCCACGTCACCTTTCCCGGATAAGCTCAGGGCGGGGAAACCTTGGGAGGGGCTTGTGGCATTCAGCAAGAATTGGCTTGGCCTTTTGGCGACGGGCGCTGTTTTATGCTCGAACGCAGCGGCGCAAAGTCTGACTGGGTCTAGCCCTGGCTTTCACTTTTTTCATAAGCCAGGCGCGACCATGGCTGAACATAATGACGCTCTGGTCGACTGCGCCGTCGCCACTCGCGGTCTTGTTAACGGCAGCGACGCCATGGGCGCGGTCACGGCGGCGACCGGCGGCGGCCTATTGGGGGCGATTGTCGGCGGCGTCATTGACAATAATGAAAACCGCCAAGGCGCAGCAGCGAACATCGAAAACTGCATGGCGCTTAAGGGGTGGAGCGTCATTGGCCTTACCGACGATGAAGGCAAAGCGCTTGAGGCGTGGGATGACGATCCGTCTCTCCTTCGCGAACAACTGGCGCCTTTGATTGAGCAACCTTCCGCGCCCGGGATCGTCTTGCGCGGACCTTTTGCAAATGAACTCGCGGTCGGAGAGTTTCGCGTCGAGGAGGCTGGCGATCTTGAGGAAGTCTCGTTAAGCTGCCGCGCCCTCGAAGATCTGACCGAAGCCGCTGTCGAAGCTGCCGGCGAGTTAAAGCCGCCCAAGCCACCGAAAGGCGTCAAGGCGCCGAAGCCGGTGAAAGCGACAAAAGAAAAAGACATCGCCACAATTAATACGGACAAGGCGCAAGTGGTGCTGAGCATGCTGGGAGGACGCACCAACCTGAACATGTACAGCATCACGTTGCAGCGGCTTGCAGATGACGGCAGCGAAGTCGTCTATGATGGCGCGCCGACCAATGTCACGCTAGGCGGCAACCTCACGCCCAAGATCCGCAAAACCCGGGAAGGCGACATTCGCCGCTATGACTTTCTAGCTGAAATTCCGCCCGGCATCTGGAAAATCGCTGCGATCAACTGGAGCGTTTATGCTGCCGATCTTTGTTTCGGCGCACCGGCATTCGCCATACAAGATGGAGAAACACTCTTTCTTGGCACGCTTTCCGTGCCCGAAGAAGGCGGCTATCCGCTCGATCAGAGCGACCTTGGCGTGGCCCATGACATTCTTGAGCCTCTTCCCACGCTTGCCGAGCGCGTCAAGTTTGCCGCACTGACAAACGGGTTCACGTCGGACTGCTTCGGATCATACGCCTATGCCTATGAACAGCCCGGCGCGCCTTTCGTCGATGACCAACCCGCCGCGGACACTCTTGCCGTCGAAGTTATCGATGATCCTGAGCCGGATATTGAAACAGAGTAAGCGGCTAACATCGTTTCAAAGCGACGCTGCGTTAAACGTATCGCACCGGTTCACGTCGCCTGACCGGTAGCCTTGGGTGAACCAGCGCTGACGCTGTTCGGACGAGCCGTGGGTGAAGCTTTCGGGCGTCACGCGACGCCCCGCATTGCGTTGCAGCGTGTCGTCGCCAATGGCGGCGGCGGCGGCAAGGCCTTCCTCAATATCGCCTTCGTCGAGAAAGCCGCTGGTGCGATCGGCGTAATGGGCCCAGACGCCGGCGAAACAATCAGCCTGCAATTCCATCATAACCTGGTAGGCGTTGGCCTCCGCCTCGCCGCGCGCGCGTTGTTGCGCCGTGCGCACCTGATTGGAAACGCCGGTGATCGTCTGGATGTGGTGGCCGACTTCATGAGCGATGACGTAAGCCGCAGGAAAGTCGCCCGGGACGTTGAAGCGTTGGCGCATCTCTTCGAAGAAACTGGCGTCGAGATAAAGCTTCCGATCCGCCGGACAATAAAACGGCCCCACCGCAGCCGACGCATAGCCGCAGGCGGAATTCACCGAGCCGGAGAACATCACGAGCGTCGGTTCGGGGTAATCCTCGCCGGCGGACTCGAAAATCTGCGACCAGACATCTTCGGTTTCAGCGAGGATGACGCGGACGAATTGCGATGTTTCATCGTCAATGGGCTCGGCGGTCTGCGTAGCCGCGGGCCCGCCCTGCAGAAGCGCCAGGGGGTTCACTCCCGCCATATAAAGCCCGACGCCGATCACGCCGACGATCAGGAGGCCCCGAATGCCGAACCGGCCCACGATCAGCCGCAACAGCATAAGGAGGATCCCGGCGCCTCCGGCCGCCGCCGCGCCCCGGCGATCCTCGACATTGCGGCTTTCCCGCCGTCCCCGCCATCTGACCATGATTTTCGTCTCCCCACGCCCAGCCCGGATTACAGCCCGGAATTCGATCCGTTAACCCTGTTAGAAGGCTCAACTAAGCCGCAAAGACCGGCGCCTGTCGAGCCCTCGCCCGGCGACAGTCGCCGCAGACAAAGGGTTCCCGCAAGGACCGGCGCCGCGCCTTGACTTCAGAAGGCGCGCATAGGACTTTCTGCCCTCGCCTGCTCTGGGGAGTAACGGGGGTTGTTTCATGTCCGGAACCGGTGACGGTGTAAGGCTTGCCGCTGCGTTCATGACCGCGGCGCTGTTCGGCGCGGCCATCGCTTGGCCGCAGAGCGGTGAGAAGTTTGCGCAAAAAGCGGAGGCTTTTGCGGCGCGCGCCGACGGCGCGCCCATGGAAAGCCGCGCCTGTGCTATCGGCGAGTCAGTCCTTTCCGGGCCGTTCGCTCCGCTGGAAGACGTCCTGTCAGTATCGCCGCTTGGCGGGGTGACGGCGCCCGGCGAAGCGCTGCCCGCGCCTTATATCCGCATCAACACGCGTTCTGGCGAACAGGCGTTTGAACGGCGCGCCACCAAGGCGCTGGCGCCGGCGAAGGCGGATATTGTCGCCATCGAACGTCGCACCCTGCGCGACGCCTATGGCCGCGCAACGGGCCCTTCCTGGACCGTCTATTTCCGCGCCTGCGACAACATCTCATTTTACTACGACCGCCTCGACCGCATCGATGACGCCCTTCTTGAAAAAGCAGGCGGCCTGGTCGCGTTCAGTGAATTCGGCACGCCCGACCATATGGGCGTGGAAACGCGCATTCGGGTTTCGCCGGGCGATCTCATCGGGCAAAGCGACGGCTTCGATGTGGGTCTTCACGACCCCGACGCGACACCGGCCGCGCTGGCCAGACCCGAGCGTTATCGCACGGACAGCTTCGCCCGCGCCGAAGTCTTCGACGCGCCGCCAAGCCTCCTTGCCGCCATCACCACCGATGTGACGCGCGCGCGCTGCGCCATCGATTATCTGCCCAAGAAGGATCAATCCGAATGGTCTGCCTTGCTGGGCGATAGCTGGGGCGTGCGGCGCGCCAAGGGCGACAATGCCTGCCGCACCGCTCTGGTGGACACCCCGGGCGCCGCACAGGGCGCCTGGTTCACCGACGCCGCGCACAACGCCGCCGCCAGCAAGGTCAGCGCCATCGCCCTGTCGCCGGATTCGATCAATCCGAACCGTCTCATTTTTGCGCTGCATGGAAGACTGCCTTCGCTGACGCAGTCGATGATTACCCTGCCGAAAACGCCGGGCGCCAACGAAGCCGCAGGCGCCGCTGAAGACTTTCTGTCCTTTTCTAAAGGCGAAGGCCGGATCAACACGCCCTTTGCGGACGTCGCGGACATGCAGGTTCATTGCTATGAAAAACTGAGAGCGAATTTTATTGGTCCGCTCGTCAACGGCGTCGTCCTCTTGCAACGCCAACAAGGCGAAAACGGCCTTGATCTTCTAAAAATAGAAGCCCGCAATGACGTATCGGCTTGTATTGATCTTGAAGAGCCCTGGACCTTTACCGGAAACGAGACCACTTTTTACCGGTGACAATATAACAGCGGCCAATCCGCCTGCGATCACAAATTCGCCGCCCTCATTGCACAAAACAATTTTGCGCGGCATTCTGGCGAAGGGGGATCACGCGGCTTCATAAGAACGACATCGACGGTTTACAGCTTTTCCAGCGCCGATCTCCCGGCCCTGACACCGCCGATTTTTTTGATCCGCCATCAGGAGCGCAGACAGTGGCCAAAGGCGCTGAAGTGCTGAACTGGATCGATGCGCTTCCGACCGATCTGCGCCAAAGCGTCATGGCTGAAATGAAACCCTTGCGCGTCAAACAGGGCGCGCTGATATACGAACGGTTCAGCCCGGCAAAAGGCCTTTATCGCGTTGTCTCGGGAACAACGCGTCTCTTTTCGCTGGCGCCGGACGGGCGCGAACTGATTTATAAGATCAATGGCCCTTCTGAAAGTTTCGGCGATCTCGGCGCCATTGACGGCGGTCCATACACTTTGTCGGCGGAAGCGATGACCGATTGCGAGCTGTTGTTTCTCTCTTGCAGCAGTCTGAACGACCTCAGAAGAAAATATCCGGCGCTGGAAACGGCGCTTTTGACTTTCGTTACAAGGATCGCGCGCACGTCCATCATGTCGATCGAAGTGGCGACGATTTTCCCCCTGCCGGCGCGGATCGCCTCGCGCCTGACTTTTCTTGCGGCAAGCGCCAGAGAACGCGGCGAGCCCGTCACCGAACTCAAGATCGCGCAAAAGGATCTCGGCGTCATGGTCGGCGCGTCACGGCAGGCGGTGAACAAGGTGCTGTCGGACTTTCAGGCCAAAGGACTCGTGGAAACCCATTACGGGTCGCTCCGGATCATCGATATTGACGGCTTGCGCCGGCAAACCATGCGGTTTTCCTCTTCGCCGCCTGAACGCGCAGACTAAGGCTTTTCCGCCGAAACAACGGAATAATAAGGACTGGTCTGCACAACACTGACATTGCGGAAACCGGCGCCTTCGAGAAAACGCGTCAGTTCGCGCAGCGTATATTGCTTGCCCTTCGTCCCGCGCAGCATGAGCACCGAAAAAGACGCGGGCGTTAAGGGCCCGTCTTCATTGTCGTTCATCAGGATTTCATGAAGAAAGATACGTCCGCCAGTGGGCAGAACGTCAAAGGCTTTTTTGGAAAGCCTGGCGTTAATCTCCTCATCCCAGTCATGAAAAATGTTTGAAAAGAACAAGGCGTCATAACCGGTCGGCCAGTCTTCCCTGAACATGTCCACGGCCATAGTGTCGACCCTGTCTTCGACGCCCGAGTTTGCAATAAACAATACCTGCGCCGCATCGCACATCGTATCGAGATCCATGATCGTCGCCTTGAGATCAGGGTTGCGCTGCGCAGCGGCGATGGCGAAAACGCCGGAACCGCCGCCTACATCGAGAAATTTTTTGACGCCTGCGAACACGCCGGAACGTGCGGCGGCGACCGCCGCCGGCAGCGAATGGGAATGCATGAATTTGGCGATGCTGCGCGCCGCGTCGGGCGGCACCTTGCCCGCCTCCCAGCCATCCGACGGCTTGTCCGGGCGCGGGGTTTCCCCTGTCTTCAGCAGAGACAACAGCTCGCCATGGAGGGGAGAGCTGTTCTTGTAAACATCAAATAGCGGAGACCATGAATAAGTCGCGTCATATAGCAGGTAAGTTCGTGAATGGGGCGTCAGCCGCCATTCGCCGTCCCGGCGCGTGACAAGCCCCAGGGCCGAAACAAGCGACATGACAACGCCAAGGGCCTTTGGATTGAGCGACAGCTTTTCGGAGAGCGCATCAAGGCTCAAAGGGCCATCCTCAAGCGCTTCGAATATGCCTGCTTCCTGCACTGCGGTCGCCGCAGGAAAATAATGTATGGAAAGCCAGAGATCCCAGATCGCGCGATCGTCGACCGGCGGCGCTTCGTAATAGACAGACATGACTTTCTCCCGTTGCGTATCGCCGGAAAGCCTACATCAGAATTTATGAGAGATGCGCCTTTCTGCGCATGGATTGGCGGCCTCACAAGGAACGTGGTTATACGCCCGCACACCAGTTTCCTTTGTTTGCCCTGACGCCGAGCCCGGCGGCGACAAGCGCGCTCCCGAGGTCTTCCCCGTCCGCCTCAATGCGCGCCACAACACGGCCCGCATATTTTCCCTGTTCGATATCAATCAGCTCGGCCTCGCCGCCTTGCAGAAAATCTTCCACGAATGATTTCGCCTCGAGCGCCAGCGCCCGCTCAGCCTCGCATTTAGGGCGAAACAGTTCCGGCGTATCGACGCCTGAAAGCCGCACGGAAATGAGGATTTCTTGCTCCAGCCAGATGGCGACCCGCATCTTCACCGTATCGCCATCAATCACCCGCTCCACCTGCGCCCGGGCGAGACCGGAAAATTCCGCCGCTTGAAGCGGCGCCATCGCGGCGCAGAGCCAAACTATTGAAAACACTGCCCTCATGCACACGCATAAGTAGCATTTTTATTTTTGCTCGCAATATCTATTGTTATTTTTATTGTACTTTATTTTATCTGCATTCTGCTCATATCGACGAACATCAAAAGCCCCATGCCGATACCGCCCACGAGCCCGTAAGCAAGCGCTTTCTCCACATTTTCCGGCATGAAGCCGAGCGTGTTGAACGGCATCAGCCAGGGGAAATAAACGCCATATGCCGACGCCTGCGCAAAAATCGCAAAGAAGCCGCCACCGACGCCAAGCGCCATGGGGATGAGGAAATTGCGAAAACGAAACGCCGCCCAAAGCTGCACCGCGATGAGCAGGAATGACGACAGGTAAACATAGGCCAGCCGCTCCGCCACAACGCGGCGCCATTCCTTGACCATGAGCATCACATCGAGATCGCCAAAGGCCTGATCATCGGGATCGACCATGGTTTCGGCGAGCGCCGCGAAAGGCGCTGGGTCGAGCAGTTTGTTTTCAGGATTAAGCGCGCCGGCAAGCCACCCACCGAAAGCGAGGAGAGCGCCGGTGAGCAAGCTCATGGCCGCAATGAGGCCGAGCGCGACAATCGCCTTTGCCGCAAAGACGCGCCACTTCGGCACGGGCAAGGCCAGAAGATGCGCCCATGTTTTCGGCCCATGCTCAAGCTGCGCCAGCAACGTCGCAATGATTGTCGCCGTTAAGGGCAACATGAATGTCGCCCAGGCTGTCATGCCGGCGAAAAGATAAAGCGGCCAGGCGCGCAAGTTGGCGCCGCTTGCCTGCAGCGAGAAAAACAAAAGCGCCACGAGCGCGGGGCCCGCCAGCGCCACCAGCATGATTTTCGACCGCTTCAGTTTGATCAGTTCAACGCGAATGGAGGCGAGCATGGGGTTTCCTCACTTCTGTCCGAGATGCGGGTTTGCGCCCACGAGCTGCAGGAACAATTCCTCCAGCGTCCAGGGCGCGAGGGCGAGGTGATGAACGTCTATTCCAGCATCATTAAGCCTGCGATTGATGGAGGCGGCGCGGGCTTTCGCGCCTTCGGCGGTCGGGAGCTCAACGATGAGACGCCCATTGCGGCTCTCCACTTTTCGGGCGCCGCCGCCGAGAAGAGCGGTCGCCTGGGCTTCGTCGGAACAGCCGACCTCAAGGCGCGGCGCATGAAGGCCGCGCAACTCATCCATGGCGCCCTGAAACACAATCTTGCCAAGGTGAATGACGGCCACATGCGAGGCCATCTGTTCGATTTCCGCAAGGTGATGCGACGACACGAAAACGGTGGCGCCCGTGCGGTCCGGCAAGGTTTTGATGAAATCGCGCATTTCGCGAATGCCAACCGGATCGAGACCGTTTGTCGGCTCATCGAAAATTAAAAGCTTGGGATTGCCGAGCAGCGCGCGCGCAAGGCCCAGGCGATGGCGCATGCCGAGCGAATATTTGCGCACATGCCGGTCCGCCACATGGGAAAGTTCTACCGTCGCAAGCACGCGGTCGATCTCTGACTTGTCGAGTTTCAAGAGCCGCCGGGTGATGTCGAGATTTTCCCGGCCCGTCAGATGCTCATAATGAGCCGGGGTTTCGAAAGCGACGCCGACGGATTTCAGCGCGGCGATCCGGTTGCGGCGGAGGTCTTCACCGAAAAGCGCGATGCGCCCGCGATTGGGCGTCAAAAGCCCGAGCAACAGGCGGATGGTGGTGGTCTTGCCGGCGCCGTTTGGCCCGAGAAAGCCAAAGATCGCCCCTTGCGGCACGGAAAGATCGACGCCGTCAACGGCGTTGACGCCGCGAAAGCGCTTTTTCAAGCCCTCGGTTTCAATGGCTATGGTCATAGGCCCCCGACCCTCGCGGAGCATAAAACGCGCGCCGCGAGCCTCCTTTTCATTGTCCTCCGGCTGTTCGCCGCCGGTTATTACCGAAAACATGACCGCCCGAGGCCGGTCAGGCAAGACGCCATGCGCCAGCCCGACCGGGGAATGCGGCAAACGGCCTGAAAAAAGCCTAATTCACGCCGGTGAAGACAAATTTCTGGACGCGCCGGCCGGTGTTCACTTCCGTCGTATAAATATTGCCGTCGCTGTCGACGTCGACGCTGTGGAGCCAGATGAATTCGCCGGGGTAACGGCCATTGCGACCGATGGCGCCCAGAAATTCATATGTTTTCGCATCGAGAATCCAGACCTGCCCGTTCATCATGTCGGAGACATACATAAACGCATTGTCCGGAGAAAAGGCGACATCGGAAACCGTCCGTGTGCCGCCTGTTTCCGGCGCAAAGACGATGTCCTGCAGGAAAACGGTCTCGCCGTCCTCGCTAGTTTCGAAGACTTGCAGGCGATTATTGCGCCGGTCGCAGACATAAATGCGGTCATCGGGACCTTTGACGACGCAATGCACGATGTCGCCGAAGGTTTTCGATTCTGGGTCGGCTCCCCCATCGGCGTTGCTCGACGCCTGAGACTGATCGAAGGCGCCCTCGCGCGTCTCGTCATCGGGCGAGGCGGCGTAAGCGCCCCAGAAGCGGGTGAAGTCTCCGTCCTCGTCAAAGCCGATTATGCGCTTGTTGATATAGCCGTCCGCGATCAGGATTTCGCCGTCGCGGCCCGGGGCGATGTCGGCCGGATTGCCGAGCGTCGCGCGATTAAAATTGCCGGCCGTATCATTGCGGCGCCCGACAGCGCGCATGAACTCGCCGTCGGCGTTGAAGTTGAGAACCACGTGATCGCCGTCGCCATTACCGCCGATCCAGACCGTGCCGGCCTCATCGACGAAAAGCCCATGCACATTCGCCGGCCACTGATTGACGCCGCCTGTTTCCGGCGCAAGCGCCGGCCCGCCCCAGGCATCGAGCAGCTCTCCACTTTGGGAGAATTTCATCACATGGGGCGCAGGCCGGCAGCACACGGCGATGGGCGGCTCCTGCGCGAGACCCGTATCGGAAAAGCCGAGAGAGTTGGGACGCTGCAAGATCCAGACATTGTCGTCGCCATCAACGGCGAGGCCCGGAACCTGACCGAGAATGAGATCGTCGGGAAGATCGGGCCAGGCGGCGTCGACCTTGAAACGCGGGATCGGACGATCAGTGAATTGTTGCGTCCGGACCTCGACGAGTGCGCCGCCGCTATTGCTTGCTTCCGACGCCGCTTCGCAGCCCGCTGCCATGAAAGTCGCCGCCACACTCAACGCGCTCGCTCGAAATGTCATTTCCGCTCCTTCGATTTTCGTTTCGATAGGAAGCGTAGTCAGAAAAAGACAGGGGCGCCACGCCGCGCAGCCGGCTCGCCGAGTTGTGAACGAAAAACGACCGGGAGACGCGCGCTTAAAAGTCGACGGCCCGGCCGCCGCGCTCCCAGTCGCCATAGCGGGTCGGCTCTTCGCCCTTGGGCCCGCCCAGTTCCTTGGGCGACGCCTTGGCTTTCGCCTCTGCAGCTTTGCGCCGGGCTTCAGCCTCGGCCAGCGCCCGCTGCGCCGCCGGGGGAAGGTCTTTACGGGAAGCTTTGCTGGTATCGTCAGCCATATTGAAGCGCGCCTTTCGCAGCTACATATAGAGGCTCGTATCGGCGATGGAAAGGAACTGGCTCCCTTGATGAACACGCTTCGCACCGGCATGCTGCTCGCGGCGCTGACCGCGCTTTTCATGGGCGTCGGCTATCTCGTCGGCGGCGCCGGCGGGATGATGCTCGCCTTCCTGTTCGCGGCGGGCACCAACCTTTTCGCCTACTGGAATTCCGACAAGATGGTGCTGCGCATGTATAAGGCGCAGGAGGTGGATGAAACCCACGCGTCCGGCGCCGTGCGCCGCTACGCCGAACTCGTTCAGGGCCTCGCAGCTCGGGCGAACCTGCCCCAGCCCAAGGTCTATATCATCGACAACCCGCAGCCCAACGCCTTCGCCACAGGGCGCAATCCGGAAAACGCAGCCGTCGCCGCGACGACCGGACTCCTCAAAATGCTGACGGACGAAGAGATCGCCGGCGTGATGGCGCATGAACTCGCCCATGTGAAAAACCGCGATACCCTAACCATGACCGTGACCGCGACCATAGCCGGCGCCATCACCATGCTCGCCAATTTCGCCATGTTTTTCGGCGGCAACCGCAATAATGGCGGCGGCCTTATCGGCGCGATTGCGATCATGATTTTCGCGCCCATGGCGGCGGCGCTTGTGCAAATGGCGATCAGCCGCGGGCGCGAATATGAAGCCGACAAGGGCGGCGCGGAAATCTGCGGCCATCCCGAATGGCTCGCCTCGGCGCTTGCGAAAATCTCCAACGGCGCGGCGCAGATCCCCAATATGACGGCGGAGCGTCACCCGGAAACGGGCCAGCTCATGATCATCAACCCCTTGTCGGGCCGCGGCGCGGATAATCTTTTCTCGACCCACCCGGGCACGCAGAACCGTATCGACCGGCTGATGCAGATGGCGGGCGGCGGCGCAGCGCCGCGCTTTGAATCCCAAGGCGCGTCTTCTTTCGACGCGCGCCCGAAAGGACCCTGGGGCTAAAGCGCGTCGAATAAATCCGGCCCGAGCGCGCCTTCGATTTTCAACAACCTGCGTTTCAGCTCCGCGCCGCCGGGCGCAGAAAAGCCGGTCATGGCGCCATCCGCACCGACAATGCGGTGGCAGGGAACGACGATGGGAAACGGGTTGCGCCCCAGCGCCTGGCCTACTCGCTGCGATTGCGCAACATCACCAAGGGCTTTTGCAAGATCGCCATAAGTCTTCGCCTCGCCCGGCTGGATTTTCAGCGACAATTCGTAAACCGCGCGCTCGAACGCGCCGACGCCGTCCCAGTCCATGCGCACATAGGAAAGATCGCGCTTTTCGCCTTTGAAAAGCGCCTTGATGTCGCTGATGACCGCCGCGATGTCCTGCGAAGGCTCGGCCTCGACGGCGCCTGACGCGCGACGCTGCAATCGCTTCACCGTCGCTTCGTCGCTTGATTCAGCAAAGCTGACGGCGCGCAGGCCGTTCGGTCCCCAGGCGACGCCGCAGCGGCCCAGCTCCGTATCGAACAGCGCATAGGAAAATTCGCTCATGCCCTAGCTTAGCATGGATGAGACACAGTCGCTGCCCGATTCCTGCGGCGGCCTCAAGATCCGGTGCGGGAGCGGATCGCCTTCAGCTCCTCGCGAAGTTTTTCAATGGGAAGGCGCTTTTTGGGCGCAGTCTTTTGCGCATCGAGATCGTATTCGATCTTGCGCACGCGCTCCAAAGTCAATTCCAGCAATTGCCGGTTATAGGCGACAAGATCAGCGAGGAGCGCAAACATGGTCGCGATGGCGCCGATCATGATCAAGACGCCGCCGATGATCAGCGACTGGATCATGCCGGATCCGTCGCCCGCAAAATAATGGATCAGGAACCGCACAACCGGCGCGGCGCCGGCCAGCATCAGCGCAACGCCGAGCAAGGCGAAGATCTTCAACGGCTCATACATCGCATAGGCGCGCAGCATGGTGCGGCCCGTGCGCACAAGGAAATGCGGGATGGAGCGGAACAGCCGCGAGGGCCGCTCCACCTTGTTGGTTCTGATGGGAACCGAGGCGATGCGCATGCGCCGCCGCCCCGCCTGAATGAGCGTTTCCGTCGTGTAGGAAAAGCTCGACCGCACGGTCATCCCCATGGCCGCCTGACGGGAGAACGCGCGAAAGCCGCTCACCGCGTCGGCGATCTCCGCATTGGCGAGGGTGCTGACAACGCCGCTGCCGGCTTTTTGCAGGCGTTTCTTCAAAGGGGAGAAATGCTCAATGCGTTCGGTCTGGCGATCCCCCACAACGATATCCGCCTTGTTGTCGAGAATGGGGCGCACCAGCGCAGCGACGTCGGCGCCGTTATATTGATTGTCACCATCGGTATTGACGATGATGTCGGCGCCAAGGCGCAGCGCCATATCGATCCCGCGCTGAAAACTCTGGGCGAGACCGCGATTGGCGCCGTTGGATATCACATGATGAGCGCCGGCGGCTTTCGCAGCATCGACTGTTGCATCCGTCGACCCGTCATCGATGATCAGAATTTCGACTTCGTCCACGCCGTCAATCGCCCTGGGCAGATCGGCAATGGTCGCGGCAATGGTTTCCGCTTCATTAAGACAGGGAATCTGGATGACGAGCTTGGTCATGGAAGACGCTAAAGACCTCTATTTTCTGCTTTTCTCTAGCAGTCGATGCTCGATAATTCCTTAACCAGCCGCGGGCCCTTGCGGTCGAAGGCCAGAAACCCGGCGAAAAAGAGCCCGTCTCCGGCAGTCGTCAGGACACGCATGAAAAGCGTGACAGCGACAAGGTCCGGCGCCGGTTCGCCCCCGGCGGCGAGAAAAATGAAGACCGCTTCGCGCACGCCAAGCCCCGCCGAAAGGCCGGGAATGACAAAGCCCGCCGCCCAGGCGATGAGATAAGCGCCGGCGAGCGCCGGCAGCGCGCTTTCCGTTCCGGCGAGTACCGCGCAGCCCATGACCAGCCCGGCCATGATCATCATGAAAAGGAGAACAAGCCCCGCGCCCCGTATCACAGAAAGCGGCGCATCATGGTGCCGGGCGCCGCCGAGCATGACGCCCGCGATCGCGAACGCCGCCGCCGGGACCATGGTGAGATAACCGCCAGCGCAAAGCAGCACCGCGAGAAGAAATGCAGCGAAAACGCTCGCCCCGGCCTCCATGATGCTCGCCGCGGCGAGCGAGCGCTGGGAGAGCCCGAGTTGCGCGCCGCCCCATTGCCGTCCGCCGAAATGCAGGACGCCGCCCGGCAGATATTTGGCGGCCGAGCTGAGCCCGTAAAGCCGAAGCAGTTTGAAACGCTGCGCGGGAAGCGCCGGCGGAAGAAGAAAAGCGATCCATGCCCAGCCGAGAAGAAGAAGGCTCCCCGCATAAACAAACGCAGCGCCTCCAATCAGGCCATAAAACTCAACATTCTGGTCTGCGATCTCCAGAATGGCGACGCCATATCCGGCGAAAGCGCGCCACAGATAGAAAACCGCCGCCGTCAGCGCCACGACGCCGATTATGCGAAACAGCCATTTTCGCGTTGCGCCTTGCATAGGGTTTATCGCGGCGCGCACAGAACCATGGTCCATGGCAAGGGCGTGCGCAGTTCGAGGATATCGAACTTCTCGCTAATGAACTTTTTGAAGCCTTGCTGCGACCAATGATTGAGATGGCCCGGCGTGTTGCCGAAATCGCCGAGATATTTAAGGCGCGCCATGTTCAAGACGCGCCATAAGGGCTCGCGCGGCACGCTCAAGATATAACGCCGCGCCTTCAAAGCATGCAGCGCGGCGAGCGCGCTCTCGGGATCATCAACATGTTCCAGAACCTCGCAACAGATGATGGTGTCGGCGCCATCCTCTGCGGCCGTCAGGTCGTAGATGCTTTTTTCTTCGAAACTGTAGCGCGACGGATCAAGCTCGCGTTGCGCTTTTGCAAAAACATCGGCGGCAATATCGACGCCCTTGATCTTTTGCGCGCCAGTGTTTTCGAGCCGGCGCATCAGGGCGCCTTCCCCGCAACCGGCTTCCAAAACCGACTCTGGTTGCGCCCGCACAACAAGGTCGTCGAATGCTTTCAGGAACCTGTCCACAAGATAGCGCGCAAGCGGATTTGCGCTTTCATACTTGTTTTCGAAATTGCCTACCGGAATGGCCGTCGAGTGCATCGGAGGTTCCAATCTTTCTGGCCCGCCTGGGGGCGGCTCTGGCGCGCCGGGGAACCGTAATCACCCTTCGTTAATCATATCTTTAGCGCCCGGGGACTATCTGAATAGCGAGCCAATCCGCGCCGTTTATGCAAACACCTCATTCATATGCTGATCGCGGCGCCAAATTGCGGCCATCGCAAAACTGGCTGAGAGGCCTCGTCAAAGACCGTCCGCACGCGGCCATGATAGCGGCGTTCGCGGCCTTTCTGATCAGCGGCGCTTTCGTCGCGCCCGGCGTCCCCTTCATTATCGATGGCGGCATTTATCTCGACATGGCGCGCGCCATGGCCGAAAGAGGTTCTTTGTCTATCGGCGGCAATGGCGGCGTCGAAGACGCGCCGGCGCTCGTCAAGCTTCTGACCGTCGCCCATGACGGCAAGGTGATGCCGCAATATCCGAGCGGTTATGCCTTCTTCGCTGCGCCCTTTTACATGCTGTTCGGCGTTCACGGCCTCATGCTCATGAACGCGCTTTCTTTCGGCCTGTGCGTCTGGCTTACCTATAGGCTGGCGAGGATGTTCTATCCGGAGATGACGGCGCGCTGGTCGGCAGGCGTCTTCGCGATCGCTACTTTTGCTCCCACTTATATGTTCGGGATATGGCCGCACATGCTCGCCCTTGCTTTCTGGCTGGGCGCCATTGTTGCGGCCGTTCACGCTGCCCGGGCGGCGCGCCGCGACCTTTTCCTGCTGGCGGGCTTTCTCGTGGGCTGCGGCGTCAATATCAGAGTGGACGCCTTCCTCGCGGGGCTGATTATATTCTTCTGGCTGCGTCTTTTCGCCGGGCCCGGGGACCGGCTTTCGCCATTGCTGCTTTTCATCGGCGCTGCGCCCGGCCTGATTTTTTCAGCATGGCTGAATAGTCTGAAGTTTGGCGCATTCACGCCTTTCAGCTATGGCGAACCAACCGGGCTCGACAGCACGGCGCGCTATCTGCCCATCGCGTTCGCCGCCGGCGCCGCCTTGATCGCCGTCTGGGCGGTCAATATTCCGGCAGCGTTAAAAACTGCGCTTTCAAAGCCATTCCGGCGTTACAGCGCCCTCGCTGTCTGCTTGTTCGTTGCTGCCGCACTCGGTTTCGCGCCGCTGCGGGATTTCGTCTGGCGCGTCATGGACGGACTTTATGTCCTCGTCATCAATCTTCAGGCCCATGACGCCTATTATCAGGAAGGCGTCGAGCGGAACGCCTATGGGCATCTGCTTTTCTGGGGCTATCCGAAGAAAGCGCTGATCCAGAGTCTGCCCTGGATGGCTTTGTGCCTGTTCTCGTTATGGAACGCCTTCCGCAGACAGATGATCACCATTGCAGGGTTGTCTTTTCTCGCCATCGCCGCCCCGGTCTCGTTTTACGCCCTGAATGAATGGCATGGCGGCGGCAGCTATTCCATGCGCTATTTCATTCCCGCTTTGCCATTCCTCGCCATGCTCGCGGCCGATGGATTCCTCACCTTACAGAAGAACAAACCGCTCGACCGTCAGACGTTTCTGGCCGCGCTTGTCGCGGCCGCCGCTCTCTATCTTGGCCTCAATGAACTGGGACAAGCGAATGAACGCTTTCTGGCGCCAGCCGCGCTCTATCCGCAATGGGTGATCGCTTTGGCCCTCGCGGGCGCCATTCTTGTTTACGCGATCCTGCAAAAAAACTCTGCTCGCAAAGCCGCAACCGCAATTTCGCTATTCGCTTTCGCCTATGCGGCGACAATCAATGTCTATGAGGAAATCGTTCATGAACGCACGCGCGCCGAGCAACGCGCGCTCGCCGCAGACATCTCGGCGCCTCTCCCTGCCGGCGCCCTCGTTTTAACGCCCCTGCAGACCAGCCTTATTCCCGCCGAACGCAAGGGCGTCTTCGTAATGGCAGTCGCCGATGGATGGCCAGAAGAAAACGGCGCAGCCGCCATGGCCTTCGCAAAGGCCGGGCGCTGCGTTTACTTTCACAACCCTCGGGCGGTCTCCAAAGTCGAAGCGTTTCTGACGGCGCCGCTGGACCCCGCCCCTTTATGGGCGCCAAGCCAGCGCTTCGGCGACGACCCCCGCCTTGCCTTCTTTACCTTCAGCGGCGCCCCGCAACATTGCCGGGGCCCTTACGCCGACAAACCGGCGACACCCCAATAAGTTGTTTTATTTCGCGTTTTGACGCCCCGGTGGCTTAGCTGTCATGAATTTTGCACATGCGAGTTCTATTGTGCGAGTGCGAAGTGACCTGTATTTTAGAGGGGTTGTCGAGGGTTGCGTGATGAAAATCGAGTTTGAAAGCGTTCTGTTCGGGCTGGCCTTTCTGGTTCTGGCGCTGATTTCCATGCCCGGGAAACCCCAGGGGGAGGCCGCGCAGCCCGCCGCCGGAGAACAGACCGCCGCCGCGAGCCCCGCAAGCGACCGGTAAACACGCCTGCCTTTTCACCCGCGCTAATGCGCTTCATTCCAGTTCTTGCCGGCGCGCGCTTCAACCACCAGCGGCACGGACAGCTTGGCAGCCGGCGCAGGCGCGTCCATCATGACATCCGCGACAATGGCGCAAGTCTTCTCCGCCTCATCTTTCGGACATTCAAAAATCAGTTCGTCATGCACCTGCAGCAGCATCTTCGCATTCAGGCGCGCCTTCTGAAGCGCGGAGGGCATGCGGATCATCGCTCGGCGGATGACATCGGCGGCCGCACCCTGTATGGGCGCGTTGATCGCCTGGCGCTCCGAGTAACCCCGCATTGCCGGATTCTTGTCATTGATCCCGCCCACATAGGTGCGCCGGCCGAAAATCGTCTCCACATAGCCCTGGGCTTTTGCTGACGCGATTGTATCGTCCATATACTGACGAATACCCGGAAATTTCTCGAAATAGGCGTCGATATATTCCTTCGCCTCAGTGCGCGAGATGCCGAGCTGGTTGGCGAGACCGAACGCGGAAATGCCATAGATAATGCCGAAATTGATCGCCTTGGCGCGGCGGCGGATCATCGGGTCCATTCCCTCGACCGGAACATTGAACATTTCCGACGCCGTCATGGCGTGGATGTCGACGCCATCGGCAAAGGCCTGTTTCATGGACTTAAGGTCGGCGATATGCGCCACCAGCCGCAATTCGATCTGGCTGTAATCGGCGGAGATAAGGGTGTTTCCCTTTTCATGGATGAACGCCGTGCGGATTTTACGGCCATCTTCCGTCCGTATAGGAATATTCTGCAGGTTCGGATCGTTTGAAGAGAGCCGGCCTGTTGTGGTCGATGCCAGCGCATAAGAAGTGTGGACGCGACCGGTTTCCGGATTGATCTCCAAAGGCAGCGAGTCCGTATAGGTGCTTTTGAGTTTCGACAGACCGCGCCATTGGAGAAGGACCTGTGGCAGAGGATGGCCTTCCGCAGCGAGCTGTTCCAAAACATCCGCCTTGGTGGACCAGGCGCCTTTCGCTGTCTTCTTGCCGCCCGGAAGGCCGAGCTTGCCGAAAAGAATCTCGGAAATCTGCTTCGGCGAGCCGAGATTGAATTCCTCGCCCGCGAGCTCATAGGCTTCGGCTTCTGCTGCGGCCATGCGCTGGGCGAAATCGGAGGACAGGCGCGACAGGACCGTCTTGTCGACTTTGACGCCTTCACGCTCCATGGCGACGATAACGGGCGCGAGCGGGCGCTCCAGCGTTTCGTAAACCGTCGCCTTGCCTTCCGCAGCAAGACGCGGCTTCAACAGCTCCCACAGGCGGAAGGTGATGTCGGCGTCTTCGGCCGCGTATTTGGACGCTTCCTTGATGGGCACGCAGTCGAATGTCTTCGCCTTTTTGCCCGAGCCCGCAACATCGGAAAACTTGATCGTCTCGTAATCGAGATGGCGCTTGGCGAGTTCATCCATGCCATGCCCGCCCTTGCCGCAATCGAGCGCGTAAGACATGAGCATGGTGTCGTCGAAGGGAGCAAGGTTTACGCCATAGCGCGAGAGAACAAGCATGTCATATTTCAGGTTCTGCCCGACTTTGAGAACGCTTTCGTCTTCGAGCATGGGCTTTAACAGCTTCAGCGCTTTTTCGAGCGGCATTTGCTTGCCAGCATCTTCGTCGTCGCTTCCATCCTCATCGAAAAGCCCACCCTCGCTCTTCGGTTTTCCGTGCGCAAGCGGGATGTAACAGGCGCGGCCGGCGCGCGTCGCCAGCGAAACGCCGCATAAATGCGCCTGCATGGCGTTGAGACTGGTCGTTTCCGTATCGACGGCAACGACCCCCGCTTCCCGAGCGTCGACGATCCATTTTTTCAACGCCGCCTCATCGAACACCGTTTCATACTCGGCTTTTTCAGCAGAGAACGGCGCCGGCCCCGCTTCCGCCTCGCTGCTCTCGCCGCCGCCGAGATCGGCCTCGACCCGGCGGGTCAGCGTTGAGAACTCCATTTCCTTCAGGAAGGTGAGGAGTTTGTCCTTGTCGATGGGATGCATGACGAAGTCATCGACATGGTCCAAAAGCGGCACATTGCAGTCGAGCTCCACAAGCCGTTTGGAAATGCGCGCCTGTTCGGCGAATTCGATGAGGTTCTCCCGGCGCTTTTTCTGTTTGATCTCTTCGGCGCGCGAAAGCAGCGTTTCGAGATCGCCATATTCCTCGATCAGTTGCGCCGCCGTCTTGATACCGATGCCCGGAACCCCCGGCACATTGTCGGTGGAATCGCCGGCCAGCGCCTGGATGTCGACCACATGTTCGGGCCCGAGACCGAATTTCTCGATCACTTCCTCGCGGCCGATCATCTTGTTCTTCATGGTGTCGAACATGGAGACGCGGTCGGAAACGAGCTGCATCAGATCCTTGTCGGAAGAGATGATCACCACCTCGCCGCCTTCCGCCTCCACCTGTTTGGCGTAAGTGCAGATCAGGTCATCCGCCTCATAGCCCTCAATCTCGATGCACGGGACGTTGAAGGCGCGGGTCGCGTCGCGCACCAGCGGGAATTGCGGACGCAAATCCTCCGGCGGCTCCGGCCGATTGGCCTTATATTGATCGTAAATCTCGTTGCGGAACGTCTTCGCCGAATAATCGAAGATCACGGCGAAATGCGTCGGATCATGCTCGTCCTGCATATCGGTCAGCAGCTTGTAGAGCATGTTGCAGAAGCCGGACACCGCGCCCACGGGAAGGCCGTCGGATTTACGGGTCAAGGGCGGCAGCGCGTGATAGGCTCTGAAAATGTAGGACGAGCCGTCCACCAGATAGAGGCGCTTTGCGCTTTTGGATTTCGCCGCCATTTGTCGTAGCGTTCCTTTCGGGCCGTTGGTCCCGCCCCAAATAGGAGATCGTCGATGAAAGTTCTAGGCATCCGGTTCTGCAAAGTCGCCCACGCTGACGATGCGAAAGCTATCGCCGCCCTGCTTGGGGAAAACGGGCTCGGCCTGACGCCGATGGATCTGGGGCAAAGCGACGGATTTTCCGGCGCGGTCTTCCCCGTGGATGAAGGCGCGAAACAGGGCCTTGGAAGCTGGATCGAGTTGTGGGCGGCAGGTGAACAGATGCCCGAAATGACCATGCTGCAGATCGTCGTCGATGACGCAGACGCCTTTGCCGAGCGAGCCAAGAAAAACGGGCTCGACGTCAAGGGCCCCGACGACGCCCATGGGGAACGGATTTATTATCTCGAAGGCGCTGGCGGCATGCCCATCGCGTTTTTGTCGAAGGCAAATCTCAAGTAGCAAATAGAGACACAACGGCTTTCTGATATAGTATTTCTATGGCCCATGAAAAAGCTAAAACTATTGAAATAGTAACTCTCGTTGCTTCGCTTCTAAGTCCTGCGATCGTTCTGATTGGCGGATATTACCTGAACGGCCGCATCGACAATCAACTCAACGCAAGCCTTCAGGAACTTGCGGAAGTACACAAGAGTCTAGCAGAGATAGAATTATCCCATTCAGAATTATCTCAAAAGCTCTCCACTGATAAAACTATCGCCGAAAACACAAAGTTAGCGATTGACCTGATCAAATCCGTCAGCCCCGAGGTCATGCTTATGGCGTCCACTCAACACAAACCCTATCGAGAGCAGGGTTACGTTTTTATACCAATAGAAATTAAAAACATTGGCAACCATCCAGTGAACTGGAAATGCACAGACATCATAATCGTAGGCGCAGGTACAATAAACTCTACAGCAACTAACGATGAAAATATTGCTTCTGAGTGGAGTTGTCCCGGCGGCATGATACCTCCAGGCACAACTTTGGAAAATAGGCTGCGCAGCAAACTAACTCATCAAATGAATTCTTTTGACTATAAAGTCACGATAACAATCAGCACGCCGGAATATCTAAGAGTTCTTGTTGAGAATATGGCCACAGACATGGACCTAAACCCTACCTCGGTTCCCAAAGAAAAAAGTTTTAATTATTATCATACTAACGCAAAGCTTATTAATCCGAGTAAAGAGTAATAGATTTTACGCTCCACAGCACTGCTAAATGCTTGGGCTGTATAAGCAAAAAAATCTTATTAACCCCGCCGCTTAGCTTCCTTCGCGGCCATCCGCATAAAGTCCGCTACGCGCGGCTGGATTTCGGAGCGCCAGCGAGAGCCGTTGAAGACGCCGTAATGGCCGACTTCCGGCTGGATGTAGTCGAGCTGCATGTTTTCCGGAATGTTGACGCACAGATCATGCGCGGCCTGCGTCTGACCGATGCCGGAAATGTCGTCATTCTCGCCCTCTACCGTCATCAGCGCGATGTCGGTGATCGCTTCCGGTTTCACCCGGCGGCCGCGATGCATGAACTTGCCTTCAGGCAGAGTGTGCTCCTGAAAAACTTCCTTGATTGTCTGGATGTAAAACTCTTCCGTCATGTCGAGAACGGAAAGATATTCATCGTAAAACTTGCGATGCTTGTCCGCGCTGTCGCCATCGCCCTCCACCAGATGCTGGAAGTAATCGTAATGGGCGTTCACATGGCGGTCGGAATTCATCGACAGGAAAGAATAAAGTTGCACGAAACCCGGATAGACGCGGCGCATGGCGCCGGCATAGGGCCCCGGCACTGTATAGATCATGTTCTGTTCGAACCAGTGCAGCGGGCGCTCCTGCGACAGCTTGTTGGGCACGGTGGGTGAACGGCGCGTGTCGATGGGGCTGCCCATGAGGGTGACTGACGCGGGCCGCAAGGGGTCCTTGTCTTCGGCCATCACGGCGGCGGCGGCGAGAAGCGGCGGCCCCGGCTGACACACAGCCATGGCGTGCGTTCCCGGGCCAATCTTCCGTATAAAGCCGATCAGATAATCGATATAATCGTTGAGATCGAAACGGCCGGCGGACAGCGGCACATGCCGCGCATCCGCCCAGTCGGTGATGTAAACATCATGATCGGGGAGCATCGCCTCCACCGTGCCGCGCAAAAGGGTCGCGTAATGACCGGAGAGCGGCGCCACGATCAGCACTTTCGGATCCGGCTCGGCGCCGCCTTTCGCTTTCGCCAACGCATCGGCGTCGCGTTCGAAATGCAGCAAGGTGCAAAAATCCTCGCGCACCGTTTCTTTAATAACGAGCGGAACTTCCACGCCGTTTACAAAAGTCGAATCGATATCCCATTCCGGTTTGGGATAGCGGCGCATGACATTTTCAAAAACGTCGAGTGCCGCGGCGGCGGAGCGGCCGAACCAGCTCTCAGCGACGGGATTGAAGGGCGAGCGCCAGAATTTGGCGCCGACGCCGGCGGCGATGCGCGCAGGCGCAACGGCGGCGTAAGCTAGCTCATAGGCGGTGTACAACATGGGAGTGCGGCGCGTCCTGACTCTACTCTCGGGCTCAGAGAACCCATCCTGGCTGTTTTATGCTGCATAGCACAAAAAGTGCGCAAAAGTTTAAAGAAACCGGACTATGCGCCCGATTGCCCGCTAGAATCAATCATTTATGACATTTCTGCAAACTTCCACAGGCTTGGGAAGGGTGCCGCTAAGGCTTTGATTTAAAAATGAAAAGTAAATATTGGCGGTTTATTGCCGGATTTCGCGGCGCAAAAGGGCGGCAAGCTCCTGGGGGCTGAGGCCGCCGGCGACGCCTAGCTTTGGCTGGCCCTGACGGTCGACAATGAAGAAAAACCGCTGGTGATTGACCGTATAGCCAAGGGCGCTCTCCGGCAGGTTTTCCTTTTTGGCGTAAAGCTTGTAGCCCTGCCGGGCCGCCTCCGCGGCTTCCACGGACCCGGTCAGCGGAATGATCCGCTCATCAAAGGCGAAATAATCGGTGAGCGCGGCGGGCGTATCGCGCTCGGGGTCCACGGAAATAAAAATCGGCGCGACCTCGTCCGCATCGCCGCCAAGTTCGTTCAACGCAGCGCTCATCACGCCGATATCGCCGGGACAAACATCGGGACAATTAGTGAAGCCGAAATAGACCAGCATCACCTTGCCTTCGAAATCCTCGTCGGTCACCTGCGCTCCGTTTTTGTTCACAAGCTCGAATTCGCCCATGAACTGATCGGAAAGCGCCACCACGCCCTGCGTCGGAATTGCGGCCTCGGGCTCTCCCTGACCGCAGGCGGCGGCGAGCAACAGGATAGCAGGCGCAAAGAAGCGGATCATGACAGCCTCCAGAATGATCGATGGCCGCTTCCTTAGCAGCTTTCCTTTAGAGGGCCATGGGACATTCTTGATTTGTCGCGTTTTGGAGCCGCGAAACTGCTCACACTTTCGCCGAAAACGCTATAAAAGCGCGGAATGCCGCATGCACACGCAGAAAACCAGGCCGCAAAGGATGCCTTGAACGCGCTGAGGGGGCCGGTGCGCCTCAGAACGCTGACGGCGCTGCGCTGGCTCGCCGTATTCGGCCAGTCGCTGGCCATCGTTATCGTGCATTTCGCCCTGGGCTTTGAAACGCCGCTCGGCCTTTGCCTTGCGGCGATCGCAGCGAGCGCATGGCTCAATCTTTTCATTATGCTGCGTTTTTCACCGCAGCGTTTTCTATCCGACCGCGAAGCCGCGGCCTATATCGCCTTCGATATCATCCAGCTTTGCGCGCTCCTGTTTTTCACGGGCGGCATTCAGAATCCGTTTTCAGCCCTGATAATCGCGCCGGTGACGATCGCCGCAAGCGTTTTGCCATTACGGTTTACAATCGGGATCGCGGCCCTCGCCATGGCGGGGGTCAGCCTGCTCGCCATCCAGCACATGCCGATTCCGTGGTATGCGGAGGAATCGCTAGACCTTGCGCCCGTATACAAGGCAGGGGTCTGGGCGGCGCTGACCTTTTCCATTGCTTTCTTCGCCGCTTACGCCCATCGGATCGCCGCTGAATCGGCGCAAATGCGCTCAGCCCTGGCAGCGACGCAACTTGTGCTTTCGCGTGAAGAAAGACTGACTGCGCTGGGCGGGCTTGCTGCAGCGGCGGCGCATGAATTGGGAACGCCGCTCGCCACCATTCAGGTGACCGCAAAAGAAATGCTGCGCGATTTCAAACGCGCTCATCCGGATGAAGAAGACCTGATCGACGACGCGGCCCTGCTCGTCAGTCAGGCCGAACGCTGCCGCGACATACTTGGACGCCTGTCTCGTCATGGCGACGCCGGCGACTTGATGCATGATCAACTCACCGTCGATACGCTGTTGCGCGAGGCGGCGGGCCCGTTTCTCGACCAGCCGGGCGGCCCCGATATTCGTATTGATGGAAAAAGCCTCGACGGCGCGCCGGAGCCGGTGCTGAAGCGCCGTGCCGAAATCGTTTTCGGCCTCCGGAATTTCATTGAAAACGCCGCAGGCTATGCGCGTGGCCATGTCCTTATCCGCGCCGAATGGAGCGCGGAGCGCCTCGCCATCAGCATTCACGATGACGGGCCGGGCTTTTCATCGGAAATCCTCACCCGCCTGGGAGAGCCTTATGTGAGCGCCAGGGGCGGCAAAACCGGGCTCGGGCTCGGCTTTTTCATCGCCAAAACCCTTTTGGAATCAAGCGGTGCGGCGATCCATTTCGACAACCGGCCTTTTCAAAACAGCGAACGCAGCGCAGCCGGCGCGTGGGTCCAGGCGGAATGGGCGCTAAACGACCGATCCTCGGGCCTAATTGCTTGAAATCCGCCCGAAAAAGCGCATTTATGGGATGACCATTTCCACACGCAAGAAACGCTCCCCGGTAAGAAAGCATGACCCAACTCGACGAAGCCCGCGCCGACGACCAGACTCTGCCAGAGGATGCGACGCTGTTGATCGTCGATGATGACGAACCTTTCCGCACGCGTCTCGGCCGGGCGCTTGAAAAGCGCGGTTTCCAGCCAATCCTCGCCGCAGGCGTCTCTGACGCCGAAACCATGATTAAGGATATTCCGCCGGCCTTCGCCGTGGTGGATCTGCGGCTTGAAGACGGCGACGGGTTGAAGGTCGTCGAACGCATTCGCGAACAACGCGACGACTGCCGCGTCGTCATGCTGACCGGCTATGGCAACATCGCCACCGCCGTCGCCGCTGTAAAAGCCGGCGCCATCGATTATCTCTCGAAACCGGCGGATGCGGACGATGTGGAGAAAGCGCTTCTTGCGCGTCCCGGCGAACGGCCGGCGCCGCCCGAAAACCCTATGTCTGCAGACCGCGTGCGCTGGGAGCATATCCAGCGTGTCTACGAACTCTGCGACCACAATGTTTCCGAAACCGCCCGCCGCCTCGGCATGCATCGCCGCACGCTGCAACGCATTCTTGCGAAACGCGCGCCGAAATAGGCTGAACAGCCTTTTTACCAGCGACTTGCGGCAAACCGTGCGCTAGGCGCGGTGAACCGAACGCCATGGCTGCATTAGGATTTGCCCTTCCAGGCTTATCTTGCCAAAACCGGCGTCAGCCAATTTTCCAGAAGAGGTCTTTCATGCGTCATTTCCTGCCGATGCTCGCCGGCGCCGCCATGCTGGCGCTCGCGCCCCTGGCCGCAGCCGCCGCCGATATCGAACTCCCCTATGAAGAATTCACGCTCGATAACGGGTTGAAGCTCATCGTCCATGAAGATCGGAAGGCGCCGCTGGTCGCAGTGTCGATCTGGTATCACGTCGGTTCGAAAGACGAGCCCGAAGGCAAGACTGGCTTCGCGCATCTGTTTGAACACATCATGTTCAACGGATCGGAAAACTTCGACGACGACTGGTTCGGCCCGCTGGAGGAAGTCGGCGCCACCGGCCTCAACGGCACCACCTGGTTCGACCGCACCAATTATTTCCAGACCGTGCCGACCACCGCGCTGGAGCGCGTTCTCTGGATGGAATCGGACCGCATGGGTCACCTTCTCGGCGCGCTGACCCAGGAAAAGCTCGATGAACAGCGCGGCGTCGTGCAAAACGAAAAACGTCAGGGCGACAACCAGCCTTATGGACGGATGGAATACGCAACGCTGGCCGGGCTTCTTCCCGCCGGTCACCCCTACAGCCACTCCACCATCGGCTCCATGGAGGACCTGGAAGCGGCGTCGCTCGAAACCGCAAAGCAATGGTTCAAGGATTATTACGGCGCGGCGAACGCCGTGCTCGTCCTCGCCGGCGACATCGATCCGGAAGCCGCGCGCGACCTCGTCGAAAAATATTTCGGCGACATCCCCGCCGGACCGCCGGTGACGCAGACCAAAGCCAATGCACCGAAACTCGACGTCAACAAGCGCGAAGTCATGTATGACCGCGTGCCGCAACCGCGCCTCGACCGCAACTGGGTGGCCCCGGGACGCACCACCCGCGAGGCTGTGCTGCTCGATCTCGCCGCGCAGGTTCTCGGCGGCGGCAAAACCTCCCGCCTTTACAAACATCTGATCGACGATCTGCAAATCGCAACATCGGCCACCGCCAACAATCAGGATCATGAGCTGTTGAGCTTTTATTCCGTGACCGTGGACGCGAAGGCGGACGCCGACCGCGCCGAAGTGGAGCGCGAAATGGAAGCGGTAATCGAGGAATTTCTCGCCAAAGGCCCCACCGCGGATGAACTCTCGCGCGCCAAAACCAGCATCAAGGCCGACGTGCTGCGGGGGCTTGAGGAAATCGGCGGCTTCGGCGGCAAGGCGACGGCGCTTGCGCAAGGCGCGCTTTACGCCGGCGATCCGGGCTTCATCCTGACCCAGCTTGAATGGCTTGAAGAAGCAACGCCCAAAGACGTGCTCGCCGCCGCGCAAGACGTGATGTCCGCCGGCTATTACCAGCTCGACGTTCTTCCGTTTCCGGAATATTCGACGAGCGAATCCACCGTCGATCGCTCGACCGGCATTCCCGATGTGACCACGACGCCTGATCTTGTCTTTCCGGAGGTTCAGGAAACGACGCTTTCCAATGGCGTGAAGCTGGTGCTTGCAGAACGTCACACCATGCCGCTGGTTGAGATCGCCGTGCAGTTCGACGCCGGTTACGCAGCCGACTCCGTCGAAGGCGGCAAGCTGGGCGCCTCGTCCTTCGCGGCCTCCATGCTCGATGAAGGCACCAAGCGCCGCTCAGCCTCCGACATCGCCGAAGAACTGGAAGCGCTCGGCGCCAATCTTGGCTCCGGCGCCAATCTCGACGTCAACACGGTGAGCATGTCGGCGCTGAAAGAGAATTTACGGCCTTCGCTAGACATTCTCGCCGACGTCATTCGCAACCCGTCCTTCGAGCAGTCGGAGATCGACAAGCTGCGCGGGCGCTGGCTCGCGGCCATCGAGCAGGAAAAAGCCAATCCGGTGCAGCTCGCCCTGCGTCTCCTGCCGCCTCAGATTTACGGCGACGGCCATGCTTACGCTGTGCCGCTGACCGGTTCGGGCACGGTAGACTCCATCAACTCGCTGACCCGCGACGACCTTGTGAGCTTCCACGAGAAATGGATGCGCCCCGACAATGCAACGATCTTCGTTGTCGGCGATACGACCATGGACGAGATCAAGCCGCTGCTTGAGCAGGCATTCAACCGCTGGTCGGCGCCGTCTTTGCCGGTTCCGCAGAAGAACGTGGCGCAGGTTGAGCGACCGGCGAAAGGCAAGGTGATTCTTGTCGACAAGCCGGGCTCGCCGCAATCGCTCATTCTCGCGGCCCATGTGGCGCCGCCCTCGAACGCGCCCGATGAAATCGCCATCAACGCGATGAACGACATCATCGGCGGCCAGTTCTCGGCGCGGGTGAACATGAATCTGCGCGAGGACAAGGGCTGGGCTTACGGCGCCTACACTTTCCTGCAGGGCGCGAAAGGCCAGCGGCCATTCATGGTCTATGCGCCGGTGCAGACCGACAAGACGAAAGAATCGCTGAACGAGCTTTTGACCGAACTCAACGCCTACAAGACGACAAAGCCGGCGACGGCGGCGGAGCTGAACCGCACCGTGCTGAACAATGTCCGCTCCCTGCCCGGCTCGTTTGAAACTTCGGGCGACGTTCTCGGCAGCCTGACGGCGAGCGCGCGTTATGGACGGCCATGGAACTATCCGGCGACGGTGAAGGACAAATATCAGGCGCTCACCATCGATGACGTTGAAGCCGCGGCGGAAGAGGTCATTCACCCGGAAAGCCTTGTCTGGGTGATCGTCGGCGACCGCGCGGAGATCGAGGCGGGCGTCGCCTCCCTAAATCTCGGCCCCATCGAAGTAAGAAGCGCCAGCGATCTTTAGGCGCGTTGTAATGCTGATAAGGCTTAGTTCCCTTTCGGCCTTGCAGGCCGCCGCAGCGGCTATCGCTGCGGCGGCGCTCGGCGCCTGTCAGCCAGATCAGGATGCGCAAGCGGATCTGGAGGCGGCGAATCTTGAAAAGGCTATTTACTGCATGGAGCTTCTCGAAAAGCATCATGATCTGGAGACCGCGGACCGGGAGTGTTTTGGCGAGACCTATATTCAGCACACGCCCTGGCTGCCTGACGGAAAGGAAGCCGTTCTGGAAGTCTTTGCTTCGCGGCTGGAAAGAAATCCGGAAAAAACGATCGAGATCAAACGTGTTGCCGCCGATGGCGATCTCGTCTGGATCCATCTTCATTCGAAACAAAACGCCGAAGACGCCTTGGGCATCGCCGTCGTCAATATTTTCAGAATGCAGGATGGAAAGTTCGTCGAGCACTGGAATGTGGTGCAGGCTGTCCCGGAAGAATCCGCAAACAACAACACGATGTTTTAGCCAAAAAGCTACAGACAAAGAAAAACGCCGCCTCGAAAGGGCGGCGTTTTTCTTTGTCTAATTTTTCGAAAGCGTCAGGCGCGGACCATCCGAACCACGTCAGCCTCAAGCGCGATCGCCTCGCCATCGAGGAACAGGACCGTGTAAGGCACATAGCCGCCAAGGTCGCCATTGGGCATCTTGGCTTTCACCCGCACGTCGACCGCCCAGCAGGGCACGCCCTCATAGCCGCGAAGATCGGCGAAAACCTGATAGGGCTCGCCCACGAAATCAAAGCGGGCGGAACGCGGATCGGTCAGGCGCTCCCCGAAATAATCCACCGTGAGCGTCTCATAATCAGCGGGTGCAGCGCCAAAATCAGCGGCGATCGCGGCCGCGCCAAAGGCGAGCGTTGCGGCGATCCCGGCAAGAGCTTGTTTTATCTTCATTTTATGCTCCTTTCCGTCAAAAATAATAGGTTTCAGTTTCATGACACTTTTGCGACTTATGTGTCACTAAACTGTCATATACATGTCACCCAACTGTCATGTCAACAGAAATGCGCAAAATGTGCGCAAAAATCTCCCGCACAGGGTGCGCATATCCTTTTCGCCACAAGATGCAGGAGAAAAGCGACGGCGAGAAATGACCCTTCCATTTGATTCAGGCATAGGCCCCGGCGCGCTTTTTGAATAATGTAACGGCCAATAGGGGTTTTTAGAGCAAGGGGTATTCCATGGCGCGCTCGCTTGAACGGTCGGTCAAATTTGTCCGGCCCGGTAGCTACATCATGAACATGCTGCTCTTCCTGCTCGTGGTCGGCGCGATCGTTTTCTATCTATCGCCCTGGAGCCCGCAGCCATCCCCTCTCCTTGCCGACGCCTTCGCAGCAAACCCCGCGCTTAACGGTCTTATCCTCGGCGTTCTCGCCATCGGCATCATCTATAATCTACGGCAGGCGGGCGTGATCGACCCGGCAGTGCGCTGGGTGGAGGCGTTCCGCGAGTCCGTTGACCCGGCGCGATCGCGCCTGCCCCGCGCGCCGAGCCTCATCGGCGCCATGTCGCGGCTTCTTCTCGACGCGGATACGCGTTCCGGCAAGCTATCGCCGGAATCGACGCGGGCCATTCTCGATTCCATCGGCACACGGATGGATGAAGGCCGTGAGATGGGCCGCTATCTCATGAATCTTCTGGTCTTCCTTGGCCTCCTCGGCACCTTCTGGGGCCTCCTTGAAACTGTCAACGCCGTTGCCGACACCATCAACGGCCTCGCCAATACGGGCGGCGCCGCCGAAGACGCAGTCACGCAGTTGATCGCCAATCTGCGCGAGCCCCTGTCCGGCATGGGCACGGCCTTTTCCTCGTCGCTCTTCGGTCTTGGCGGCAGCCTGATCGTCGGCTTTCTCGACCTGCAAGCGGGCCAGGCGCAAAACCGTTTCTATACGGATCTTGAGGACTGGCTTGCGGGCATGACAGAAACCGTGCGCACCGGCGGCAAGGGCGGGGCGACCTATTCCGCCGATATCGATGACGGCGACCTTGTGGGCGCCATTCAGGCGCTGGAAGCCGCGCTCGCCGCCAATACGGAAACCCAGATCAAGGCGGCGGCCGGCCAGACCGCCGAACTGAAAGACGAGATCAGAGCGCTCAACCGAACCCTTATTCGCGTCGGCGGCGGAGAGTAGCCATGGCGCGACGGCGCACCCGCAGCGAGGCCAATATCTGGCCGGGCTTTGTCGACGGGTTGTCGACTCTGCTGCTCGTTCTCATGTTCGTTCTGTCGATTTTCGTCGTGGCGCAATTCTATCTCGGCGACCGGCTGAATGTGGTGAAACAAGAGCTCGCCGACAAAGATTCCGAGCTTGCCCGCCTCATCGCGCAAATCAATTCCCTGAACGATCAGCTTGGGCTGGCGCAAGCGGAACGCGAGCGCCTGCAAGCGCAAGTATTGTCGCTGGAAGACACGATCGCACAAAAAGACGAGGAGCTGGCGGGCCTCGCCGCCGCGCTGGCGACCAGTCAGGCCGCCGTCGCCGCCTCCGCCGAAGAACTGGAAGCGGAAAAGGCGCTCTCCGAAGAACAGAAAAGCGAAATCGCGACGCTCAATGCGCAAATCGCAGCGCTCCGCCGCCAGCTTGCAAGCCTTCAGGAAGCGCTCGACGCCGCTGAAGCGAAAGACAAGGAACAGCAGGCGCAGATCGAAAACCTGTCGCAGCGCCTGAACGCCGCCCTCGCCCGCAAAGTACAGGAGCTTCAGGAGGTGCGCTCGCGTTTCTTCGAAGCGTTGCGGGAAGCATTGGGCGACCGCACGGACATCAAGGTCGTCGGCGACCGCTTCATCTTCGAAAGCGACATTTTGTTCGGCTCCTGCTCCGCGACGCTGGGCGAGGCGGGCAAGGTGGAGCTCGACAAGCTCGCCAGCGCGCTTCTCGACATTCAGGGCGACATCCCAACCGAGGTGAACTGGGTGTTGCGAGTGGACGGCCATGCGGACGCGTCGCCGCTCGGCCCCTCATGCCGCGCCGTATTCGATTCCAATCTCGATCTGTCGGCGCAGCGGGCCATTTCCGTCGTGCAATATCTGAACAGCCGCGGCGTGCCGGAACGGCGCCTGCTCGCCACCGGCTCCGGCTCGTCTGCGCCGCTGGTGTCTGGCTATTCGGCCGGCGCGCTTGCGCAGAACCGGCGCATTGAATTCAAGCTGACGGAGCGTTGATACGCTCGAAAGGGGGAAGGCATGAAAAAACTCCTGATCGCCGCCGCGTCACTCGCGGCGCTCTCAGGCGGGATCGTCCATGCGCAATCACAATCGGACGACACGCCGGCGGAAGCGCGCGTATCGGAAGAAGAAGCGGCGCAAAACCCGCCCGACCCGCGCCTCATCGCCGAAGAGCTGCGCGCCAAGGCAAGGCGCATTCCCCGGCGCAATCTCGCCGCCGCCCTGCGCGCCGCTTCGGACGAACGCGACGATCGCGCGCGCACGATTTCGCGGCGCCCCGATCTTGAAGCCTTGCGTGAAGACTTAAGACGAACCGAAGCCGAAGACGAAGAAAGAAATGTTTCGGCGATCCGCGATCTTTCCAGCCAGACCTTCGCCGCCGCCCCTAGCGAAGCGCCGCCGCCCCCGCCCGGCATCCGGGCGGTGTCCGCGGAACGCCTTCGCAGCGCCGACGCCGAGGAAGTCGCGCGCGCGAGCATCCCCGTGCTGTTGCCGGCGGAATTGCGCGATCGCATGAAAGTCTACGGCATGGAAAATGTCTATACGGCGACGGCGAGGATCGACGCCGAGGCGCGGCTTCTTATTTCCGGCACCTGCAACCGCGTCGTCGGCGGCGACCCGGATGTTGTCGCGTTTCGAAAACGCATCGCACAGCAGCCGCGCCGCCTCGAAGGCACGCGCGCCAGCTATCAGATGAGCCGCAACGATTTCGGCGTGGATCTCAGTTTTTCAAAATTCGGCTGCGGCTATGTTATGACGGTTGAGTGCGGCGATCCCGGCGCCGATCCGCGCTGCGCCGCAGACGACTATGTGACAGGTCTTGCGCAGTCGATGATCCTCGCAAACCCTGAACTGGCGGGAGGCGAATAATGACCGATCTACAAAAAGTCTTGCTTGCGTTGTTGCTTTCACTCTCTCTGGCCGCCTGCGATCAGCCCGGCGGCGAGGTCCCCGATCCTGTCGATCCCGGCCCCGAAGAGCCAGACGATCCCATGGAGCCGGGGCCTATCGAACCAGATCCGGATGAGCCTGATCCGATTCCCGAAGAGGAATTCCTCGAAGACAGCGAAGGCCGCGAATTCAGCTATGTGCCCGTGGGCGATCTTCTGCCGAATTCCGGCCCCGGCCATCAGGACACAACGATTTATCGTCCCGATATCCTGTTTCCCCTTGAAGACGCGGCGTTTCTGAACAGTCAGGTCTATCGCTATGGCGGCAGTCAGGGCTCCCTCAACGGCATGGAGGGCTGGCAGTGCGAGACTTCGAATTATGACTATCCGTGGCAGGACACGTTCTGCGAGTCACGCTCGCGCTCCCAGATCATGTGCCCTGATGGCGGTCATGAAGGCGTCGACATCCGCCCCGCCACCTGCATCCCCGAAAGCGGCGCGACGCACTGGGCTGTGGCGGTGGAGGACGGGCGCATCGTCGGGCTCGACGGGTCGAAATACACTGTGCGCCTGCAAACCGAAGACGGCACGCTCTACCGCTATCTGCATCTGAAAATGAACCAGCTCGCCGTCGCCGACGGCCAGTTCGTCACCAAAGGCCAGCGCATCGGCAAAGTCTCGAACGACTTTTACAATTCCGCCGGAGACCTCGTGCCGACGACCTATCACCTGCATTTCGAGATGTATCAGAATTACGCGCCGGACGAGGAAACCGACCCCGTCTTCGATCAGGTCAACCCTTACATGACGCTCGTCAACGCGTATGAGAAAAAGTTGCGCGCCCAGTAATTCGCGTTCAGCGCTCAACCGCCAAACGCCACGGCGTGCATGATCCGGCCGGGCATGAAAGCGAAGGCGCCGGCGATAATCAGTCCGCCAATAAAAATCCCGATAAAGGGCCGCGCATGGTTTTTCAGCGCCGGCCCGCCCTTCAATAGCAACAGACTGCCGCTTATAAGACCGAAGGCCGTCACAATCGTGAAGATGTGGATGAAAGAGAACCACCGCGCCAGGGGCAGGCCCGGATAGAGCGCGGGGCGCACAAACACGCTGCTGACGGTGATGATGGCCATCAGGACGATCCAGACGGCGCCGAGCGTCTTGTGCGGGAGCGTGCCTTTCGGCGCCGCAAGCTGGAACAGCCCCAATGCGAAGGCGGCGAAGGCGGCATAGGCGTGAAGCTGGATAATCCAGGGAGCCTCAAGCAACGGTTGCAGCGACATGACGCTCTTTCTCAGCAGCCAGGTTTGTTCGGCCGCAACTAATCGACTCTGCTTTTCAGATTGCTGTCCTCATCGCGCTTTTTCAAGGAAAAAGCGATCCAGACGCCGATCAGCGTCGCCGCGAGCCCGAACCAGGTCAGCGCATATTCAAGATGCCGGTTATTGAAATCGAGACGCGTCGTACCGCCCTTGGGCCAGTCGCGCCCATCCACGGCAAACCGGTCGATGTAATAGGGCGCGGCGTCGGCGCCCGTCTCAGCGGCGAACATGGCCGGGTCGCGCACAAACCATAATCCGCCTGCGGATTTTCCTTCCGGCTGGAACCAGGAAGCGGGCGGCGTCGGCTGTTCCGCATATCTGAAAAGCCCGGTCACTGTCGTTTCCTCATCATCCGGCAAATCTGCGACAGCGCCGGTCTCGGTTTGCGGCGCAAATCCTTCATTGACAAAAACGTCCTCGCCAGACGGACCGGCGATAGGTGAAAACACATAGACGCCGGGCTCGCCGTCATAGGTCCCGAAAACGCGAGCAACCCTGTCGCGATCAATCCGTCCAGAAATCGTCACCGGCGTATATTCCATATTCTCGCCGGCTTCGGCGCGGCGCATGGCCTCTGCGAACGGAATGGGATCGGCATTCACGCGGGTCTCAACCTGCGCGATGAGACCCTGTTTCCACTCAAGCCGGCGCACTTGCCAGAAGCCGAGCGCGATGAGAATCGCGAGGGCGAATACGCTCACCACACTTAGCACAGGGCGGAACTGAAACCGGTACGCGCCCATCTATTCGTCGAGACGGCCTTCTTCGGCCTTGTTGGCGTATTGCAGCGCGATCAGCGTCGCCTTTAGGGGCCGCAGCAAGGCGAGGATCAGAACGACGGCAAAGAGCATGCTCAATCCCAGCGCCACGCCAATGGGCGCATACCAGACAAAACGCGCGATAAAGGCCAGCGCCACGGCGATGAAACCGACGATGAAAATAACAAAAACCGCCGGGCCATCGCCCGAATCCGCCTTAGCGTAATCGAGGCCGCAGATCTCGCAAACCGGCGCCAGTTTCAAAAAGCCCTCGAACAGTTTTCCCTGTCCGCAGCGCGGGCATTTGCCGCCGAAACCGGCGGCGTAAGGCGAGACGGGAGGATAATAGGCCATGAAGGGTGATTTATTCCATTTCTGTTAAGGGCTGCGCAGGCGTAATCAGGATCGCGGCGTCCATCATCTGTCGCACATCGCCGCGGTGATAGGCTTTCGCCGGCTCGACCAGTCCGCGCAGCGTCTTGACCGCACAGACTTCGAAATCATCGTCATCGGTTTCAAGATCGCCGCGCGCGATCAGCCGCGCGCGCAATTCTGCGGGCAGTTCGGGACAATTCATCATGATGAGCAGCAATCCGCCATCGCGCCGTTTGCCGTAATAATAAACGAAACTGTCGCCTTCCGCGGACTGGACGGCGTAGCCGCCCCGCGCAATCTTCCGGAAGCGCAACCGCGCCGGCTCCTCGCCTTCCGTCAGGAAAAGATAATCGCGGGTTTTCTGACGCTCTACGGCGAAGCGGTCGCAATCGGCGCCGTCGGCGATCTCTCCGTCTTCAAGCGGACAGGCGAGAAAGTCGCCATCGCGGAAAGGCCGCGCCTTGCCCGTTTTTGCATCAAGCACCGGCGTTTCGGAAACAAGGCATCCGGCGAGCGCCAGCATGGCGGCGAGCGCAAGCGCGACACGAAGATGGATCAGAGAGCGCATGGCGCCCTCCCAAATCTGCTGCAAAGGCAGTTTAGGACAAAAGCCCCTGATTGCCGAGAACGTAGATAAAGGCGAAGAGGAACAGCCAGACAACGTCCACAAAGTGCCAGTACCAGGCGGCGCATTCAAAGCCGAAATGGCGCTCCGGCGTGAAATGGCCGGCGAGCGCCCGGAACAGGCACACGATCAGGAAGATCGTGCCGATAATCACGTGAAGCCCGTGAAAGCCGGTCGCCATGAAGAAGGAGGCGCCGTAAATGCCGCCGCCGGAAAAGGTGAACAGCTCGTAGTGGAGGGCTTCGTAATATTCGACCGCCTGCAGCGCGGTAAAGATCATGCCGAGAATGATGGTGAGGATGAGGCCGTTGACGAGGCCTTTTTGATCATTGTGCTGAACAGCGTAATGCGCCCAGGTCACGGTCGTGCCGGAAAGCAACAGGATCAGCGTGTTGAGCAGCGGCAGTCCCCATGGGGACAGGGGCTCGACGCCCACCGGCGGCCAGACGCCGCCTGTCGCATGCAAGCGACCGTCATTGCCGATATAGGCGGGATCGCCCGCCGGGTTCAGCATCTGCGCGCCATCGGCAAGCGTCACCGGCTCAAAGGCGCCGGGGAACAGCGCGGCGCCGAAAAACGCCCAGAACCAGGCGGCGAAGAACATCACCTCCGACGCAATGAAGAGCAGCATGCCGTAACGCAGGCCGAGACGCACGACGGTTGAGGTGTTTTCGCCCGTCAGGCTTTCCTTGATGATGTCGCGCCACCAGCCAATCATGGTGACGATCACGCCGGCGAAGCCGAGCATGAAAAGCCAGTTGCCCCTGAAACCGATCATCTTGGCGACACAGTCTTCGCCGGGAACCGCCCCGCCGATCATAAGGCCGCATCCGTCGCCGCTGGACTGCATCCAGGCGACCGCGCCGATCATCATGATGGCGGCGGAGACCGAGCCGATGAACGGCCATGGAGAAGGATTAACGAGATGGTAGTCGTGCTTGACTTCGGCGCCCGCCATAGCTGGTCCCTCTGAAGCGAATCCGGAAATGCTTTGTGAGATTTCTATACTGGGGCGGGCCGAAAATCCAAGCGCCAAGGGCGTCTAAGGCGCGCTCCCCGCCGCGCTATTCGGCCGCAGCGTCGCCGCCCCCGCCGGAAGTCTCCCAGGGGAAAAAGGTGTAGGCGAGCGTAATTGTCTGGACATCGTCGAGATTGGGGTCGTCGGCAAGTTTCGGATCGATAAAATAGGTGACCGGCATGGAGACCCTCTCCCCCGGCTCAAGCGTTTGTTCGGTAAAGCAGAAACACTCGATTTTCTTGAAATAAATTCCGGCTTTGGCGGGGGTGACATTGAAGCTCGCGCGACCCGTGACAGGGCGGGAGGACTGGTTTTCCGCCTCGAAGAACGCGAGCTTCGTTTCGCCGATCTTGAGGCTCTGCGACACCTGCTCCGGCTTGAAACGCCAGGAAAGGCCGTTGTTCACGGCGGCGTCGAAACGCACCGTAATCGGCCGGTCCAGAACCTCGCGGGCGCCCGCGTCGGCGCGCTGGACGGTCCCGCCCCAGCCGGTGACCTGGCAGAAGGCGCGGTAGGCCGGAACGGCGGCGAACGACATCGCCACCATGCCGGCGACGACGCCTGAAACAATCATCGCGGTCTTGCGGTTTCTTTTCGCGCTTTCATTGATCATGGCCCGGTAGGTCCTCAAATATTCGCGCTGAGTTTTAAAATCGTCACCAGAAAAACAATCAGCATGAACCCCGCCAGCGACAGGGCGATCGCCAGATTGCGGCGCTTTCGCTGTTTTTCTTCTTCAGGCGTCATCGCTCTTTCCTGCTCTTGGCAGAGATCAGAGATAAGTCGCCGCCATGGCCTCGATTAGCAATGCGGCGAAAAGCGCAAAAAGGTAAATTATTGAAAATCCGAAGAGTTTCTTGGCCGACGCGTAATCGCCCTCGCTTGCGCGATAGACTTTCCAGGCCAGCCAGACAAACCCAGCGCCTAGCGCCGCGCTGACCGCAAGATAAAGGTAACCCGCCATGCCGAGGAAAAACGGCGCCAGCCCGGCGGCGGCGAGGATCAGCGCATAGGCGAAAATCTGACGCCGTGTCGACGCCTCGCCTTTCACCACCGGCATCATCGGGACTCCGGCGCGCCCATAATCGCCGCTGCGGAACAAAGCGAGCGCCCAGAAATGCGGCGGGGTCCACAAGAAGATGATGGCGAAGAGGACCCACGGCTCCAGCGGCGCCGTTCCGGAAGCGGCGGCCCAGCCGACAACTGGCGGCAATGCGCCGGCCGCGCCGCCGATGACAATATTCTGCGGCGTCGAGCGTTTCAGCCACATGGAATAGATGACGACGTAAAAAAAGATGGTGAAGGCAAGGAGCCCTGCGGCGAGATAGTTGGAGGCCAGCGCCAGAAGCGCCACGGAGAGGGCCGACAGAAAACCGCCAAACGCGGCCGCCTCGGCGCGGGGCACGCGGCCGGCGGGCACGGGCCGGCCTGCGGTGCGCGTCATGACCGCATCGATATCCGCGTCCCACCACATATTGAGTGCGCCAGACGCGCCGGCGCCCACGGCGATCGCAAACAGCGAAACGAGCGCCAGCAGCGGGTTGAGCCCGCCCGGCGCGGCCATCATGCCCACGAAAGCGGTAAAGATAACCAGCGACATGACGCGCGGCTTCAACAGCGCGAAATAATCGCCCGGACCCGCCAGGGAATAGGTCTGCCCCGCAAGCGTATAGGGCTCAGGCTTCATCGCAGTATCGCTCATGGCGCGGCTTATGCCTCAAAGCCGCTGACAAGGGAACAAAAACAAGGCGGCCGCAGCGTGTTTCGACGCCGCAGCCGCCCCTGATCTTAATTTCGATCCCTCTACGAGCGGCCGAAGACCGTCCGCACGCCAAACAGGATCAGAATGAGGAACATAAAGGCGATGAAATAGGCGAGCAGCGTTCCCGCCTGCAAGTTCATAAAATGCGACCAGCTCGATTCGAGCTGCCACACCGCGCGGTCGCCATAGGTCGCCTCGGGCGAGGGCCCGCGGAAATAGCCACGCAGGAAACCGCCAAGCGCAAACAGCACCAGCGCCAGCAGCGTCATCGATCCGATCTGCGTGCCGCGCCGCATCAGGAGCGACGCCACCAGCACCGACCCGAAGGCGATAACCAGCGCGAGCATGTCGCCGTTTAGAAAAGTCGCCCTGAAAATCCCCGCCACATCATTGATGATGGTTTCAAGCATGTCCCCTCCACATTGTCTTGCCCGCTTGCCAAACACCTCTCACAGCGGGCGGTTGCCTCATGGTTAATGAATATTAACGGATTCCGCTGCGCCTCGCCAGCCATGCAAGGCGCCTGAATCATGAAGGTTTTTCAAAGCCCAAAGAAAACCCCCGCCGCGGCGGCGCCGGGCGGGGTTTTATTCGGAAGCGGGAATCCTGGAGCAGCTAGGTCGCGTTTTCGAACCGCAAAACCGGTTCCCGCTTTTGCTGAAAACGCTCCTAGTGGAATTCCGCGGCGTTCTTGTCGAAACGCGGCAGTTCGTTGAACTGGTGGAAGGGCGGCGGCGATGGCAGCGTCCATTCCAGCGTCGTGGCGCCCTCGCCCCAGGGATTGGCGGCGGCTTTCTTCCGGTAGATGAAGAAGGCGTCGATCATGGCGACGAGGAAAACCGCCATGCCCACAAGGGTCACCGCATAACCAAGGGACGACACCCCGTGCCAATAGGCAAAGGCTTCCGGATAATCGATATAACGGCGCGGCATGCCCTGCAGGCCGAGGAAATGCTGCGGGAAAAAGATCAGGTTCACGCCAATGAACATGACCCAGAAATGCAACTGGCCGAGCCATTCGCGATACATCTTGCCGGTCATTTTCGGGAACCAGTAATACCAGCCAGCGAAAATCCCGAAGACGGCGCCAAGCGAAAGCACGTAGTGGAAGTGTGCGACGACATAATAGGTGTCGTGCATGTAATGGTCGATGCCCGCATTGGCGAGCAACACGCCGGTGACGCCGCCCACGGTGAAGAGGAAAATGAAGCCGATGGCCCAGACCATGGGCGTCTTGAACTGGATCGAGCCGCCCCACATGGTCGCGATCCAGGAGAAGATCTTGATGCCGGTCGGCACCGCGATGACCATGGTCGCCGCCACGAAATAGGCCTTCATGTTTACTGAAAGGCCCACTGTGTACATGTGGTGCGCCCAGACGATGAAGCCGACGAAACCGATGGCCACCATGGCGTAGGCCATGCCGAGATAGCCGAAGATCGGCTTGCGCGAGAAGGTCGACACGATGTGCGAGATGATGCCGAACGCCGGAAGGATGAGAATGTAGACTTCCGGGTGGCCGAAGAACCAGAACAGATGCTGGAACAAAAGCGGGTCGCCGCCGCCGGCCGCATCGAAGAAAGACGTGCCGAAATTGCGATCGGTGAGAAGCATGGTGATCGCGCCCGCGAGCACAGGAAGCGACAGCACCAGGAGGAACGCCGTCACGAGAACCGCCCAGGCGAAGAGCGGCATCTTGTGCAGCGTCATGCCCGGTGCGCGCATGTTGAAGATCGTCGTGATGAAGTTGATGGCGCCGAGGATCGACGAGGCGCCCGCAAGGTGCAGCGACAGGATCAACAGATCCATCGCGGGCCCGGGATTGCCCGTCGCTGATGACAATGGCGGATACAAGACCCAGCCGCCGCCGAAGCCGAGATTGGACCCGTAGCCGGGCACGAACAGCGACATGGTGATGAGAATGCCCGATGCGCCATAGAGCCAGAACGAAATGTTGTTCATCCGCGGGAAGGCCATGTCCGGCGCGCCGATCATGATCGGCACGAACCAGTTGCCGAACCCGCCGATCAGCGCGGGCATCACCATGAAGAAGATCATGATGAGGCCGTGATAGGTCGTCAGCACATTGTAGAAGTTATAGGCCGCCGTATACTCGTCTGGCTGCACATCGGCAGGGTTCGCCGCGGTCCAGTGCGTGAGGATCGTCACGCCGGGCTCTGCAAGCTCCCAGCGCATGAGGCCCGACATCGCGCCGCCGACAATGCCGGCGATAATCGCAAAGATCAGATAGAGCGTGCCGATATCCTTGTGGTTCGTGGAAAAGAACCAGCGGACAAAGAAAGGCGGCGTGTGGTCGTGTGCGTCGTGATGGGCGCCGTGTGCTTGTGCGTCAGCCATTGATGATTGCCCTTCTCTTATTCAGCTTGAGCGCCGGCGCCGGCCTGCGCGAGCTTCACATTATCGTCGGCGAACATGGGTTCGAGACCGGCCAGCGCGCGCTGGCTGTCGACCCATGCTTCGAATTTCGGACGGGAGACCACCTCGACCGCGATCGGCATGAACGCATGCCGGATGCCGCAGATTTCAGAGCACTGCCCGTAATAGACGCCTTCCTCTTCGGCCCGGAACCAGGTCTCGTTAAAGCGGCCCGGCACGGCGTCGATCTTCAGCGCAAAGTTCGGCAGCGCCCAGGAGTGAATGACATCGGACGCCGTCGTCGTCACGCGAACGGTTTCGCCCACAGGAACGACAACCCGGTTGTCCACTTCAAGACGATAGAGCTCCGGGGTGGTCTGATCTTCGGGCGCCATGTCCGAAAGGAATTCAAAATCGCCGAAATCGGGATAGGCGTAGTTCCAGCCCCATTGCCGCCCTGTCACTTTCAGGGTCATGGTCGGGGCAAGCACAATTTCCTTCTCGCAAGCGTCGATATAGCGTTTGGCCGTGGGGCAGTCGGTGACGTTTTGCGTCGACCGGCCGCCACGGAGGATGACGCTCGATCCGCGCGGCGCCGGTTCGTTGAGCGAAACGACCAGATCGCTTTCTCCCCAGCCATCGACGCTGAAATCCTTACGGTGTTTCAGCGTCCGCCGTTCAGCGCCGGTATCAACGATCACCTGAAGATGATCGGCGCGCTTGACCATGCGGCTTTCCGGAAAATCATTGGGAAAAACGAAATCGACAGTCTGGCCGTCGCCGCGCGCCACGACCTGTTTGCCGTCGGGCGTCACGCCTTCCTTGAAAAGAAGTTCAAAAGACGGGAGTGCGATGATCAAAAGGATCAGGATCGGTATGCCGGTCCAGATCACTTCAACGAGCGTGTTGTGGCTGAACTTTTTCGCAACCGGGTTCGACTTGGAATTGTAGCGAACCATCACCCAGATGAGCAGCGCAAGCACCAAAAGGCTGATGCCTGTCATGATCGGCATCAGAATGCCGTTATGGAAAAAGTGAACTTCTTCAGCGAGGGCCGAAGCCGCCGGCTGCATATCGATCCCGCCGGGTTCCGGCAAAGCATAGGCTGCGGACGCCGCCATCACGCTTAGTCCGAGAAGCCCCGAAATAGTCTTTTTCATTGTCGCATCCCGCGCCTGTCGCCAACCTTATCGCGAGGCCGGCCCTGTCAAAACTTGCCGCTTCGATACGCCTGCCCGAGCGCCAAGGTCAAACTTTTCGATCAATCGATCAGGGCGGGTTATAAGCCGCCCACGGGCGGCGCGTCATCGCGCCCGCGAGGGAAAAATGGTCGCAGCACGCGCTTCGCGGAGCTGGCCGCAAGGCCTTGAATCCGCTAGGCTGGGGAAAGTCGTGAAAGGATAGCCGCCTTATGACCTTCACAGCGGGCCTTTGGATGGCGATGGCCCTCGCCGCCCTCGGACAAAATGGAGAGCGCGGCGAGCTTATCTTCAAAGCGGTGATCGATAACGAGATCCCCTATTATGACGACTGTTATCACAACGCCCGCGACGGCGACGCGGACTACGCCCTGCTCGATCCTTGCGATCTCGCGCTTCAAAACGAGGCCCTGACGGCGCGGCAAACCGCCATCCTTCATGTAAACCGGGGCGTGATCCGCTATAATCTCGGCGATTATGCAGACGCCATCGACGACTTTACCATGGCGCTGGACCTGAAGATCCACGTGAAGGCCAAAGTGCTGGTCAATCGCGGCCTGTCCTATGAGGCGGCCGGAGCGGAGCGCATGGCCCGCGTCGATTATGAATCCGCCCTTGCCTTCAATCCGGACAACAAAACAGCCCGCCGACGGCTCGATGAGCTGAAAAAGCCTATTTATGAACGCTCAAAACTGCCGGCGCGCATCAATGCGGGCCTCGGACCGGTCCCCAGCGCCGGGATTTAACCCTTTCCGATTGCCGGAAGGCCCCTTTCGCATTGCGGCAAGGCAATGAGCGCCTTACATCGGATCGCATGACAGATTCCTATTTCTTCTCCCGCACCGATCTCGACCGCGCCCGCACCCAATCGATCCTCGACGACGCCCTCAATGGCGCTGACGATGGCGAGCTTTATCTTGAATACGGTCAGTCCGAGGCCTTCGTTTTCGACGACAACCGGCTGAAAACCGCCAATTTCGACGTCAATCAGGGCTTTGGCCTGCGCGCCGTCAATGGAGAATCAACGGGCTACGCCCATGCGTCCGAGCTTTCCGAGGCTGCGCTGAAGCGTGCGGCGGACGCCGTCCAGGCCGTGAAATCCGGCCGCGGCGGAACGCTTGCCGACGGGCCGTCGCGCACCAACGCCAAGCTCTATCCGGATGACAATCCCCTCGGCGCCGAGAGTTTTGAAGAAAAAGCCAAGCTTCTCGCCGATATTAACGACTACGCCCGCGCCAAAGACCCGCGGGTCCGCCAGGTCTCCTGCTCCCTATCAGGCTCCTGGGAGGCTGTCGAAATTCTCCGCCCCGGCGGGGAAATCATCAGGGATTTCAGACCCTTGGTGCGCCTCAACGTCTCCGTGACCGCCGGCGAAGGCGACCGGCAAGAATCGGGCAGCTACGGCGCGGGCGGCCGCGAGGGCTACGCCCGCTTCATCACCCCCGACGCCTGGCAGGCCCAGGTCGATGAGGCGCTGCGCCAGGCGCTCGTCAATCTCGAAGCCGAGGCCGCCCCCGCCGGCGAGATGGAAGTGGTCCTGGGACCGGGCTGGACCGGGGTTCTTCTCCATGAGGCTGTGGGCCACGGGCTTGAAGGCGATTTCAACCGCAAGGGCACCTCTGCGTTTGCGGGGAGGATCGGCGAGCGCGTCGCCGCGCCCGGCGTCACCGTGGTCGATGACGGGACCATCGCCGGACGGCGCGGCTCCCTGACCGTTGACGATGAGGGAACGCCGACCTCGCACACGACCCTGATCGAGGACGGCATCCTGAAAGGTTATCTGCAGGATCGCCTCAATGCGCGCCTCATGGGCGCGCGCGCCACCGGCAATGGGCGGCGCGAAAGCTTCGCGCACCAACCCATGCCGCGCATGACCAACACCTACATGCTTGCGGGCGACAAAGATCCGGAAGAAATCCTCCGCACCGTGAAGAACGGCATTTACGCCGTGAACTTTTCCGGCGGGCAGGTGGACATCACGTCGGGCAAATTCGTTTTCAACTGCACCGAGGCCTATCGCGTCAAAGACGGCAAGCTAGGCGCCCCGATCAAGAATGCGGCGCTGATCGGCGACGGGCCGAGCGTACTGACGCAGGTTTCGATGATCGGCAATGATTTCAAACTCGACCCCGGCGTCGGCGTTTGCGGCAAGGCCGGACAAGGCGTGCCCGTCGGCGTCGGCCAGCCGACGATCAAGATTGACCGCCTCACCGTTGGGGGCGCGGCGGCATAGTCAGGATCAGGCTGTCGCCTGCCATACGATATTGGTGAGGATCGTCAGCAGGATGGCGAACAAGACCGTCATATAAAGCACGCCGGACGCTATGCTCGTCCACACCGTCTTGACCCAGCCGCGGCCATAAGCACGCTTTAGAACGGCGATGTAATAGACCGACATGACCACGGTGGCCGCGAGGCCCATATAAGGCGCGCCGAATTGCGCGAGAATGAGACTGAGTCCAATTACCGCGAAGCCAGCGGCATGGGTGTAAAACGACAACACCAGGTGATCGAAAAGCAGAACCCCGCGCCTTAAAAACAGACCGAGGATGATCGCCAGCACCGGCGTCATGAAAAACAAAACCCGCGGCAGCCAGTCATTGAAAGCGTCATTGAATTCGCGCGGATTGGCGACGGTCCAGTTGATCCCTTTAAATACACGGTCGACGATCTCTCCCGCCTGTTCGCGTTCGGCCTCCAGCCCCTCATCCTCTCCGACGGCGACGTCTTCGGACTCAGCAATGACTTCGCGCGCATCGTCGCGCACATCGCCGAGGCATGCCCTGAGGCGCTCGCGATCATTTTCGAGATCTTTTTCCTTTACGAAGAATCGAAACTGGCCCTGAAAGCTGCATTGTCCGTTCTTCGCCGAGTCACTGAGTTCGACGCCAGCTTTTTCCGCCTCCGCGATCGCGCGATCAAGCGCCTCCGGATCCGGGTCCCTGAACTTAACCTCGACGCCCACAAACAAGGTGTTGGTGAGCCCGATGGTCAGAAAGAACAAAAAACTGATGACCAGAAACAGCCGCACCGGCGGCGTGAAGCGCGACCGCCTGCCATGGGCGTAGTCTTTCGGCACGCGGCCCGGCGATGCAGCCAGAAGACCCAGCGTGCGCCACATGCGCGAATCGAAGCCGAAGGTGTCCCGCAGGAAATCCCGCCCCAGCACGAAAGAACTGCGCCGCAGATCATCGTTCTTCTGTCCGCAGGAAGAGCAATAGGCGCCGCGCGCATCGCCGCCGCAGGAAAGGCACGCAGCGCCAGCGGCGACAGCCGCTTCCGGCAAGCCGCTCGGCCCCGGCAGGCCGTCGCCGGCCTCGCCGCCGTCAATATCGTCGATTTCGCTCATGCCCCTCGCCTTTCAATGTGAACCTAACAAGATCCCGTTCCCATGAGAAGCAAACAGCGTGGTGTCGCGGCGGTGCAAACCCGCTAAGATGATCGCATGATGGAATTCGTCACCCGCTTCGCCCCGTCTCCGACGGGGTTGCTTCATCTTGGCCATGCCTTTTCAGCGCTGACGGCATATGAGGCGGCGAAGCAGGCGGATGGCCGCTTTCTGTTGCGCATCGAAGATATCGACCGCACGCGCTGCAAACCCGAATTCGAAGAGGCGATTTACGAAGATCTCCGCTGGCTCGGCCTCGAGTGGGAGACGCCGGTCCGTCGCCAGTCAGATCATTTCGACGAGTACGCCGTAGCGCTTGCAACGCTTCAGGAAAAAGGCGTCGTCTATCGCTGCTTTAAAACGCGTAAGGAAATTCTTGATGAAATCGCGCGCGCGCCGCATCTGTCGCGCAAAGGCCCCGAAGGGCCGCAATATGTCGGCGAAGCGCTGCCGCCGAAAGAAGAACAGACGCTGATCGAAGAAGGCGCGCCCTATGCCTGGCGCCTATCCATGGCGGCGGCGAAAGACCTTCTGGGCGGAGAGTGGGAGACGCTTTCCTTTACCGAAGAAACGCCGGAAGGCCTGCGCACCGTAAAGGCGACGCCGGACATCTTTGGCGATGCGGTCGTTGCGCGCAAGGATAACGGCACAAGCTATCACCTCGCTTCCGTCCATGACGACGCCCTGCAGGGCGTCACCCATGTCATACGGGGCGAAGATTTATATCACGCCGCGCATCTGCATCGATTGTTGCAGGTCCTCCTGGCGCTTCCGGAACCGGTTTACCGGCATCATCGTCTGTTGACCGATGAAACGGGCCGCCGCTTCGCCAAGCGCGACAAGGCGGCGACCCTGAAATCGATGCGCGAGAGCGGCGCCAAGGCGGACGACATTGTCACGCGCCTTGGCTTTTCGCGCGTTTAGCCATTTAAGGACGATGAGGTCGTTTCCGGATATCGCTCGCCCACAACAGCCTCCGGCGGCACGGCTTTCTCAATCGCCGCGATGTCTTCATCCGTGAGATGAACATCGAGCGCGCCAAGATTTTCCGCAAGACGGGACAGCTTTTTCGTTCCCGGTATGGGAATAATGTCATCGCCTTTGGAGAGAAGCCAGGCGAGGGCGATTTGTCCCGGCGCGGCGTCTTTGGTTTTGGCGATCATGGCGATCTGGTCCACCAGCGACAGGTTCTTCTCCAGCGCCCCGCCTGCAAAGCGCGGGCTCATCGACATGCGATAGTCGGTTTCACTGAAGTCTTTTTCGCTGCGGTAAGCCCCGGTGAGGAGACCGCGGCCAAGAGGAGAATAGGCGACAAATGCGACATCAAGCGCACGGCAGGCAGGAATGAATGTCGCTTCCATATCCCGCGTCACAATCGAATATTCCGACTGCACCGCGGCAATGGGGTGAACCGCATTTGCTTTCTGAAGGGTTTCAACGCTGACCTCCGACAGGCCGATGGCGCGCACCTTTCCTTCCTTGACGAGTTCGGCCATGGCGCCGACCGACTCTTCAATGGGAACGGAGCGGTCGCGGCGGTGCATGTAGTAAAGATCGATGACATCGACGCCGAGGCGCTTCAGCGACGCATCGCAAGCCTCTTTGATGTATTTCGGATCGTTTGAAATTCCGCGCCACCCCTCGCCATCACGCTGGATGGCGAATTTCGTCGCCAGGACGACATCATCGCGATGCTTTTTCAAAAAACCGGAAAGCTGTTCTTCATTGCGGCCCGACCCATACATGTCCGCCGTATCGAAGAAATTCACGCCGCGCTCAAGAGCGGCTTCAAGAATTTTCTCAGCCTCGGCGTTTGACAATGGATCGCCGTAAAACTCTGCAAGCCCCATACAGCCGAAACCAAGCCGCGAGACTTCAAGGCCTGACCGGCCCAAAGGAACCTTGCGCATATGCGCCTCCTGAATTTTTCATGAAAACGGCGCGAGAATGCGCGCCGATGGATAAAGTCATGGCACAAAAATCCGCTGCACATCAATTCTTGAAAATGCGCCCGCGCATTCCTATGTATGCGCCTCGAACATGGACATGGTCACACGATAGTGACCGGTCATGGGCCAGTCGAACAACACATCCTCAAGCTTCGGACCCCTACCGATATTGTGGACGACCATGGGCCGTCCCTTGGGTCCCTTGCGGCCGGTTACAACGCCGATATGCGGCAGCCATCCCTCATCCCCCCGCAGATTCCACGCGACAATATCGCCAGGCAGATAGTCCGACATGTCATTGCCGGCGGGCAGGCGCGCACCCTTCCGCGTCAGGAATGTTTCCAGATTGGGAACGCGGCGATGATCGATATTGGAATCGGGCCGCGCCAGCCCCCAATGGGACGGATAGGCGGCGAAGTCCGCCGTCATGTCTTCATGCACGAGCTTTTGGAGATCGATCCCCAAAACGCGCAAGGCCCGCACGACGACATCTGCGCACACGCCGCGATCGGGCGCCACGTCGCCCAGAGGATAAGACAGGCGCACATAAGCGGGGTCGTAAACAATGCGATAGGTCGTTCGCTCAATCGCCGCGGCGGAAAGACGTTCGCCGAAACCAGGCGCTGCCCCGTCGCTCTGCGCGAGCGCCGGCGCGGCGAACAGGGTTAAGACGATGAAAAGCAATCTCCCCATGGCGCAATCCAAGCGTCCAAATGCGGCGTCCTTATGGCGCGGTGCGCGCCGGATAGCGGGCCTCATGCGGTGAAGCGAGATGAAATGGCCGCGCCGGCGCCTATATAATGCTCATCGATGGAGGCGAATGATGTATCCTGAACACCCGCTGCGCGATGAAAGCTCGATCTCGGTTTTCTCGCTTGTGCTCAATATTTTGTGGCTGGCGCTCGGCGGCGCCGTTGCGGCGCTCGGCTGGTTCGTCGCCGCTTTCGTGCTGATGATCACCATCATCGGCCTTCCATGGGCGCGCGCGGCCTTCGACAATGGCGTCTACACGCTATGGCCGTTTGGCGCGAAGCCGATCAACCGCGAGATTTTGTTCGGCGAAGAAATCGGCACCGGGCCGCTGGGTTTTCTCGGCAACCTGATCTGGTTCGTGCTTGCAGGCTGGTGGCTTGCGCTCGGCCATGTGGTCGCGGCGTTCGCTCTCGCCATCACGATTATCGGCCTGCCCTTTGCCTGGGCGCATCTGAAGCTTGCCGGCTTCGCGCTCTGGCCCATCGGACGCACGCTTGCCCATTCGGAATTTCGCCGCCGCGCCTATTAAACAGGCGCGCACAAGGCTCGTAAGCCCCTGTTCCGTCTCGGATTTCGAAAGCCCCTGCCCCTTGAGGGGCGAAAACCGCGCCGAAGCGGCCTTGCCGCCCTGTTCTCACGCGCCGGCCCGCGTTAAAATAAAACCATGGGTGTGACGTGGAGTTTGGGCCGGATTCTGGGGGCCGCCGCTGTGATGGCGACGTGGCTGGCGCCGGCATATGCGCAAAGCGCCGACATTCCCCCGGCGGTGAACACCGGGAAACGATGGGAAGTTTATAAAGCCGAATGGACCGATAAGGATGAGGCCGGCTACGCCGCCTTCGTTCAGGCTATCGGCCGGTCGAACTGTTCGTCCATCGATGCGTGCATCAAGAGCGAGGCGAACCCTTACCGCTCCCATGTGGACCCGGACCTTCCCGGCGACTGCGCCGACATGGCCTATATTCTGCGCGCCTATTATGCGTGGAAAAACGGCCTGCCCTTCTCTTATCAGAACGCGATGCGCACCGCGGACCGCTCTCGCCAGGACCTTCGCTATTCGACCGAAGGCAATGTCGTCGCCGGGCGCCGGCAGATTTTGAACTATGTCTCGAATGCGCCCGCCTTTATCGCGCGCATTGGCGGCGAAGTGTCTACGGCGATGTTCCGCACACATCCCGAAAACGGCGCCGGCAGAACCCATGACGATTTCTATCCGGTGAAAATCGAGCGCGGCGCGGTAAAGCCAGGCATTCTCGCATACGACATATACGGTCATGTGGGCATCGTTTACGAAGTGCTTGAGGATGGGCGCGTGCTCGTCGTTGCGTCGCACCCGGACAATTCGGTGACGCGCACCGCTTATGGCCCGAACTTCATGCGCTCCAAACCGGCGCTGGGCGCGGGCCTTAAAGCCTGGCGCCCGATCCGCGTCGAGGGCGCGAAGACCGACGAAGACGGCTCGCTCCATGGCGGCAAGCTATATGCGGCGAAGAACGAAGAGATCGCCGACTTTTCCATGGAGCAGTATTTCGGCACGGAACCGCATCCGTCCGGCATCTGGCATTACGGCCAATTCAAACATAACGGCCGCACGCTGAAATATTATGACTATGTGCGCCGCAAGCTCGCCTCGCCCGATTTCGTTTACAATCCGGTGGAGGAACTGCGCTTCGGGCTTGAGACCATTTGCGGCGACTTGAAGTCCCGCAAGGTCGCCGTCGACGCCGCCTATACGTCACGGATTCATTTAAAGCCGCATCCCGAAAAACTGCCGCCGAATATTTTCGGCACCTATGGCGAGTGGGAGGAATATTCGACGCCGTCGCGCGACGCGCGCCTCAAAGTCAGTTTCATCGAATTGCGCCGGGACATGCAAAAACTGGTTGAAGATGTGGAAGCCGGCGAACCCGGCGTGGCTTATGAGGGCGACAATCTCGCCGCCGACCTCATAAAGACATTCGAAGAAGAAAAGAACGCCTGCACCTTCACCTATTGGCGGTCGGACGCGACGCGCGTGCGCCTCAATCTCGCCCACGCCATGGAGCGGTTGTGGGACCTTTCCTTCGATCCCTATCACTGTCCGGAGCGGCGCTGGGGCGCTGACGGCGCCGAACTCGACACCTGCACCGACGGCGAGGTGAAATCCCAATGGTACAACGCCCAGCGTTTTTTACGCTTTCAGGCGGAACGGACCTATGACGTGCGCATGGATTTCGCGCTGAATGATTTGAAGCCGCCCATGCTGGCCCCGCCGGAGGAAGGCGGGCTCGGGGTCGACGCCCCGGCGGATGCGGATATTCGCGGCTATCTCTATCGGCTCGGCGCGCCGCTCGTCGCCGACTATTATGAAGGGGAAGCCGTCCTGACGCCGGTGCATTATGACGCAGCCGAGGAGGGCGTTTTCTTCCCGCGCTGGCACAGCCGCCTTCAAGATGAGCGCCGCCCATAGCTGCACAAGCGCCGCCGAGCCGGTGGCATTCGCGAGGCCGCGTCCCTATATTCGGCAACAAGACTGAGACAATATTCCGCTTCAGGAGCCTTTTTGATGGAAGCCTTTGTTTATTTCCTGATCCCCATCGGCCTACTAGTCACCGCCATCATCCTCGGCGTCGGCATCTATTCCCTCGCCAAGGGCGGCAGCTTCGCCAAGGAAAACTCGAACAAACTGATGCGCATGCGCGTCGCCGCGCAGGCGGTCACCATTGCGCTGATGATGCTGTTTCTCTGGCTCGTGGGCAAAGGCTCCTGACGCCTTAAAAAGCGGCCCTTCCTTCGGCGCCCACCAGCCTGACGGAACTCTTCGCGCGCAGGCGCCTTTGGCCGTTGAAACCTTGAAGACCCCCGACTATGGTCCGCTTCGACTGACCGCCCCCGGCCCGGCCGGGCGGCTTTTTCCCAACCTCCCGCAGGAGCAATTGAGATGAAGATTCTCGTGCCCGTGAAACGCGTCATCGACTACAACGTCAAAGTGCGCGTGAAATCGGACCAGACCGGCGTTGATCTCGCCAATGTGAAGATGTCCATGAACCCGTTCGACGAAATCGCCGTCGAAGAAGCGGTCCGCCTGAAAGAAGCCGGCACGGCGGAGGAAATCGTCGCCATCTCCATCGGCCCGGAAAAGGCGCAGGACCAGTTGCGCCAGGCGCTCGCCATGGGCGCGGACCGGGCGATTCTGATCAAGACGGACGAAACGGTGGAGCCGCTCGCCGTCGCCAAGCTTTTGAAAAAAGTCGTCGAGGAAGAAAGCCCGCAGCTTGTCATTCTCGGCAAGCAAGCGATCGACGACGACTCGAACCAGACCGGTCAGATGCTGGCCGCCCTCCTCGGCTGGGGCCAGGGCACTTTCGCCTCGAAAGTCGAAAAGGACGGCGAGGCGCTGAAAGTCACGCGCGAGATCGACGGCGGCCTTCAGACCGTCTCGATCAATCTGCCCGCCATTGTCACCACGGATTTGCGCCTTAACGAGCCGCGCTATGCGTCGCTGCCGAACATCATGAAGGCGAAGAAAAAGCCGCTCGATGTGAAAGAGGTCGGCGATTACGGCGTCGACATCGCGCCGCGTCTCGAAACGGTGAAGGTCACCGAGCCGCCGAAACGCGAAGCCGGCGTCAAAGTCGAAAGCGTCTCAGAACTCGTTTCCAAATTGAAAGAAGAGGGAGTGCTCTGATGGCCATCCTCGTTGTCGCAGACGTTCACGAAAATTCCATCGACGATTCCACGCTGAAGACCGTCACCGCCGCCAAAGAAATCGGCGGCGATGTCGACGTGCTGGTCGCGGGCTCCGGCGCGGGCGATGCGGCCGCGGCCGCCGCCAAAATCGACGGCGTCCGCAAGGTGCTCCACGCCGATGGCGAGCAATACGCCCATCGCCTCGCCGAGCCTTTTGCCGATCTCATCGTCAGCCTCGCGGGCGACTATGACGCGATCCTGAAATCCGCGGCCACCACCGGCAAGAACGTCATGCCGCGCGTCGCCGCACTCCTCGACGTCATGCAGATCTCGGAAATCGTCGCGGTCGAGGCGCCGGACACCTTCGTGCGCCCCATCTATGCGGGCAACGCCATGCAGACGGTGAAGTCGAACGACGCCAAGAAAGTCATCACCGTGCGCGCCACCGCCTTTGGCGCGGCGGGCGACGGCGGCTCGGCGGAGATCGTCACTGTCGATGCGGCGGACGACCCGGGGCTTTCGTCTTTCGTTGGCGAGGAGCTGACGGAATCGGAACGCCCGGAACTCACCGGCGCCAAGATCGTCATCTCCGGCGGCCGCGCGCTCGGCTCCTATGAGAATTTCGAGAAATATATCTTCCCCGTGGCCGACAAGCTCGGCGCCGCCGTCGGCGCCTCGCGCGCGGCGGTCGATGCGGGCTATGTGCCGAACGACTATCAGGTAGGTCAGACCGGCAAGGTCGTCGCGCCGGAGCTTTACATCGCCGTCGGCATTTCCGGCGCAATCCAGCACCTTGCGGGCATGAAGGACTCCAAAGTCATCGTCGCCATCAACAAGGACGAAGAGGCGCCGATCTTCCAGGTCGCCGATTACGGCCTCGTCGCCGACCTCTTCAAGGCGCTGCCGGAACTCAACGACGCGCTTTAATCGACGCTTACATGGCGAAAAAACAAAACCCCGCTCCGGCGGGGTTTTTTTCATCTAGCCGCAGGCAAAAACCATCTGCCGCTCGCATGCCGCCGCCCTGTGCCGAAAACACGCCACGTAGTCTTTATCTTCATGTAACGCGATCAACGCATCGAGATTGGGATAGCGCCCGATAGCGACCACATCCCAGTCTTCATCCCTTCCGATAAAAGAGCCGCAAAATTCGCCGACGAGTAAAAACTCACCACCTATGCGCGCCATTGTAGGCATGCTGACCGCCGCATAACGCTGGAATGCTTCTTCTCCTGTTCCCGCGAACTCACTGTCCTGATAGCGCGCTTTCATTCTCAGCTTGAAGAGGTTTACCAACGTGATTGGTTCCGACGGAGGCTGTGACAAGATTCGCGACCATTGCTGTGCGCTTGGCGCAAAGCGCGAATTCCATTTGGCATACAAAGCTGTGAGCTTTTTGGCCTGTCGATTGACGTCCATGATCAATTTCCCGTACTTTACACGTGTAAATTATCGGAAACTTTACACGTGTCAAGCATACAAAAATCCGCCGATACCCAAACCCACATTCTCGATGCTGCATGGGACCTGATCAGCAAGGAAGGCGCGGAAGTCTCGCTGCAAGACATCGCCGCCGCCGCCGGAGTCAGTCGGCAAGCTATCTATCTGCATTTCGGCAGCCGTGGCGGGTTGCTAATGGCGATGGTGAAACGGGCAGACATTCGATTTGAAATTGAGGAACGGCTGCTTTCCTGTCTTCAGATTCACGATCCTTATGAGCGCCTGGAAAAATCAATCGCCATTTGGATCGATTTTGTCTTGACGATTTATCCTGTCGCTTCCGACCTGATCAGGCTGCGGGATACGGATGAATCCGCCGCCAACGCATGGGAAGACCGAATGACTGATTTGCGAGGTTGGCTAAAAATTTTAATCACCTCTCTCAATAAGGACGGCGCTCTCTTACCCGCATGGAAGACACAGGAAGCGGCCGACTATCTTTGGGTCGCTTTTAGTGTTCAGGTTTGGGGGCTGCTTACCCGCGATTGCCATTGGTCTGCAAAGAAAGCCGCCAAAGTTTTGGCGCGCGCCATTACCAGAAGCCTATTGAAAGATCCATGTTAAGCGGGACAGATAATCAATGAGAAACCCTGAATCCGCATAGACATTTTGTTGCGCAAGAACCGGGTGGCTGCGGCGGGGCGCGACGTAAAGTATGAGGCTCCGCAACAAGGAGCCGCCCCATGTCTTTCACCATCACCGGCCTGTCAGCCGCAGAATTCGCCCCCTTATTCGCCCTTTCCGATGAGGAATTGGAGCGGCGAGGAGTGATCCGCAAAACTGCGACATCGAAACCCGGCTTTCCCTGCCGCGTGACGCTTGAAGACGCAGAGCCGGGCGAGACAGTTCTGCTGCTCAACTATGAAAGCCACAAGGCGGCGACGCCCTATCGGTCGACTTACGCGATCTATGTGCGCGAAAGCGCAAAAGAGTCCGCCTCTTTCACGGATGCCTTGCCGCCGGTGCTCGAAAGCCGCCCGCTCGCCTTGCGGCACTTCAACAAAGACGGCCACCTCGTCGGCGCGAGCCTCGCCTTAAATGGCGACGCAAAAGAAAAAATAGAGACGGCGTTCAGCGATGAAAAGGTCGCCTATATCCACGCGCACAACGCGGCGCATGGCTGCTTCGCCGCCGAGGTCAGGCGCGCCCAGTCACTGCCCGTCTAACGCGGTCGCGCCTGCGGGGTGCGCAGCGATGATCGCCTTGAAGAGATCGGTCATTTCTTCATCGGTGACTTCGGGAGAGCCCTCGATCGCCCGTTTCTTTTGCGCCTCCATGGAGACGCCCCCGCGGGTCCCCACCTGATGCGCGATGACGAGATCGAGATAGGGAAACACCGCAAGCACATGACCGCGATTGCCGGTGGCGAAATAGGCGGGTTCGCGCGTCTTCAATTCCGGATAACGGCGCGCGCCGGGCCGGTCGATCTGCCAGAGATATCCGTAATCGCCAAAACCCGTGTGTTGTTCATCAGGCCCGCGTCCCCGCCGCGTGTCGATGCCGTCGAGGCTTGCCAGCACCCAGTCTTTTGAGACGATCTCGCGCGATTTCCACTTGCCGCAGCCGAGATAAAGGACGCCGTAACGCGCGAGATCGCGCGTCGAGATGTTGAACATATAGGCGCGGTGATCCGAAACATTGTTGAAGCGCTGTTCGGCCGGATGGTCTTTTGTCGTGTACTCAACGTCCTTGGGCCGGAAATCCTGCATGGCGATGGGTTTCGCGATCTTTTCTTCGAAAAAAGCGCCGATAGGCTCGCCTGCCGCGTCTTCCACGATCGTGCCGAGCGCATTGAAATCCCAATTGTTGTAAATCCAGTAGTCGCCAGGGGCGTATCCGCCAGTTTCACTCTTTTCCCGCGCCAGTTCGGCCCGCATCCGCTTCCACCCGCCAACCTCATAGAGCGCGGAATGGAAAATTCCCGATCGCGAGTGGAGCAGATCGCGCAAACTCGCCTGTTTTTCGGCTTCGGTCAGCGGCGGCTCGCTGTCGTCGATACCGAGATCGGCAAGCGTAGCATCCAGAGAGAGCTTGCCGTCATCGACCAGGATGCCGACAAGCGAATTCAGGAGCCCCTTGCGGACGGACTGCGCGGTAAAGCGTTCGGCGTCGTCGCCCCACGCCGCGATGAGGCGACCCTTATGCACAATGACGACGGACGCCGATTGCAGCATTTCGAACTTTGTTTTGGCGTCCGTCAGTTTTGCAGCATCCCATCCGAGCGCCGTTGCCTCCGTCAGTCGCCATTCCCGACCGGGCCAGGCCGCCACCTCGCCGCAAGGGTCCCATGGCTCAGCCGCCGCAACGCCAGACATAAACGCCGCCATGCACGCGACGATCCCAAACATTCCCACTCTCATGCAGGCTTTCTCCCATTCTCATCGCCTCGAGAATAGGAAAAGGCTCACGCGAAGGTCAGGCCGGAACCTGTCCTGAAAGATGTTTCAGGACAGGTTAAGCGTGCGATTTCCGGTATGCGGCGGGCGTTTGACCGAACGCCGCCTGAAAGGCGCGGTAAAAAGCAGAGCGCGAGCGAAATCCCGACATCAGCGCAATCGCCTCGATGGACGTGCGTTCTTCTTCCGGCGCGGCTAACAGCGCCGCTGCGTGACGCAGGCGCTCTGAGTTTAAAAAGCTCACAAAGCCGGCGCCGGTTTCCTGATTGATCAGCGCCGAGGCCTCGGCCGACCGCAGTCCCGCCGCGCTCGCAAGATCGGCGAGCTTAAAGTCCGGGTCGAGATAGGCGTTCTCACGAACAAGCGCCGTTCTCAAGTCTTCAAGTGTCGCGGACGAAGTAGCCTTTGGAGAGGAGCGTGTTGCGACGAGCCGCGCAACCATCACAGAGACGAAGATCGAGGCGACAATCGCCGTTGCGGTCGGCACAATCGGCGCAAGCATGGCGTTGCCTGGCCCCGCCATGCGCAAGAGCTGTGCTGCATGAATGGCGGCGAGGGCAAACACCATCGCTTTCGCAAAATAAAATGTCTTGGGACGGAGTGCAAAACGCATGACGGCGACATACGCTGCGGCGGTGTAACCGATCTGAACAAGCACGGCGCCGCGAATGTCCGGCGCCCCGCCCGACATCCCTGCCAGTATAACGCCTGCAGCGATGGCCGGCGCTACAATCAGGCCATAGCGGCGCGCCGCGCCGGCGAGAGACGCGATAATGAGGAAGAACACCGGCCCGGATGCGAGCGTCAGAAGAAACTCAGCCTGTTCCGCGAGATTGCGCCAAAACGGCATGGCGACTTCTCCGGCCCAGATCATGACCATGGCGGCCGCTGTCAGAAACGCGCCTACGGCGCCGACAAAGCGAAACGGCGCGGCGCGGCCCGACGCGAAGACCAGCCCCGCCCCGATCGCCAAGAAATTGAGCGCGGCGGCAAGCCCCATCGCCAGCAACATTTGAGAAAGCATGTTCTTGGTCCTCGCTGATCTCGGGGCGAATGTCGCAAATTCCGCGCGCAACCGCCACCTGCCTTGCGCCCGTATGACCGTGCGCGGCGACCGGCGACGTTAACCAACGTTCCGCCCTTGCCAGTATCAATGTTGCGGTGCAGTATTCGCGCCCCGCCAGATACGAAAAAAGAGCGGGCGAAGAGGGCGGACGGAGTAAACTATGAGCGATATCAAAACAGTCGGCGTTATCGGCGCAGGTCAGATGGGGCGCGGCATCGCCCATGTTTTCGCCGCCGCCGGATATGATGTCGTCCTAACCGACATCAGCGCGGGCCAGCTTGAAGCGGCCCTGTCGACCATCTCCAAAAACCTCACTCGCCAGAGCGCCAAAGGTCTTATCACCCAGGCGGAAGAAAAAGCCGCCATTGCGAAGATCAAGACCGATACGGATGTCGCCGCGCTCTCCGACTGCGATCTCGTCATCGAGGCGGCGAGCGAAGTTCAGGGCGTGAAGAAAGAAATCTTTGCAAGCCTCAAGGGCGTCCTGAAACCGTCCGCCATTATCGCCTCAAACACCTCCTCCCTGTCGATCACCGGCCTTGCCGCCGGCACCGACCGGCCCGAACAGTTCATCGGCATTCATTTCATGAATCCGGTGCCGGTGATGAAGCTTGTGGAAGTCATTCGCGGCATCGCCACGGCGAAAGAAACTTTCGAAACGACGAAAGATGTGGTCGCCAGCCTCAACAAGACCATGACTGTGTCGGAAGATTTTCCGGCTTTCATCGTCAACCGCATCCTCATGCCGATGATCAACGAGGCGATCTATACGCTTTACGAAGGCGTCGGCTCGGTTGAAGCCATCGACACCGGCATGAAGCTCGGCGCCAATCACCCCATGGGCCCGCTGGAGCTTGCGGACTTTATCGGTCTCGATATTTGTCTCGCGATCATGCAGGTGCTTTATGAAGGCCTTGCGGATTCGAAATACCGCCCGTGCCCGCTGCTGGTTAAATATGTGGAGGCGGGATGGCTCGGGCGCAAAACCGGGCGCGGCTTTTACGACTATTCCGGCGACACGCCGAAACCCACGCGCTGATCGGCAATCCCTTGAATTAAATCGCCGGAACTTGAATGCGCAGGCGTTGCCGGCGGTTTGCTTTAATGCCTTAAAGGCGCTCTAATTCTCCGCCATGCCGGTTGCCGACAATAGACCGGAACAACAAACAACGGAGGAGAATTTATGGCTGTCGCACGGGTTACAGAAATCATCGCCGGATCGCCGAAAGGCTTTAAAGACGCCATCGAACAGGGCATCGACCGCGCCAACAAGACGCTTAAAAATGTTGAAGGCGCCTGGGTGAAAGATCAGTCGATTATTCTTGATAAAGGCAAGATCAAGGAATATCGCGTCGTGATGAAAGTGACGTTCGTTCTCGACGACTAAGAGCTTTGAATTATCGGCAACTCACATCTTCGATCCTTCGAGACGAAAAAATATCTTCATCCTGAGGACGCTTGCGAAGCGTGCGCGACTCGAAGCATGTCCTTGGGCGCGCCTCTGGCGCGCCCCGGGGGACGAAGATATTTTCGCTCCTCAGGATGAAGGCGTCTTATTTTTCCGTATGCGTCACATTGATGTTGAGCAGGTCGGGCAGGGTCTGCGGCGCGACTTGAGCCGCCGTTTGCACTGCGTCGAAAGTCACCGGCTGTTCCGGCGCGGCGACCACTGAAATCGTCCCGCCATTATCGAGGAAATCGGCGAAAGCCTCGGCATAGGCGGGCAGGCGCGGATTCATCTCCGCCGCCTGCATGCCGGAAAGGCGCACTGTCCCGGAAATCGCCTGGCGGAGTTCCGCGCCGGACCCGGCGCCATTCTGTGCGGCGGCGAATTCGAACGCCCGGTCCACAAAACCCAGATCGGTGAAAGAAAAGCTGAAATCCTGCAGCGTCATGCCGCCGACCGCATCTTTCGCCAGCGTGTCGTCGCGGGCCATGACGTCCCACTCCGCCAGAGACGGTCCGCCGATATTGAAGCCGACATCGTTTGAAAAATTGTCGATGACGTCGCTCGTCGCCGTCACTGCCGCATCGCCCGTTTCGCCGTTCCAGTCCCAGGCGAACGCCATATCGCCGGCGATCCGTTCAAAGCCGAGCGCAGAGAGCGCTTGCGTCACCTGAGCCAATTGCGGCGCGGCCTCGGTCGCCATGCCGGGCCCCATGCTGTTGCTCATCTGGTCCATCATGACCGTCGTGTCGAAGGTGAAGCCTTTATAGGCGACCTCATATTGAGACGGCACGAGCCAGTAAAAATCGGCGGCGGAAACATAGACCCGGTCAACCGTATAATAGGGCTGGCCGTTCCAGATCTCGCGATAACCGGTCATGGTCTGCTGGCCGAAATCCATGAGTTCGGTTTCAGTGATCGGCGGCAATTCCCATTTCGCCAGCCAGGCGAGCGCCTTTGAAAGGTCGACATTGCGCGCATCCGTCATATCGACCTGATATTCGAGAATGCCGGCGCCCGTCGCCGCAGCCAGAAATTCCGCCGGGCGGGTCACGATCTCGCGCGCCATATCCGCCGGCGGCTTGTTCATGATTTTCGCATAAGGGTTGTTCGGGTCGGCCTTTTCGGTTCTTTCCTCGCCCGCCACCTCCACCAGGGGATCGACGCCGAGGCTTTGAATCGCCATGCGCATGCCGCTTGCGCTTTGATAGGCGACCGCCCCGGCGCGATAATCCCGTGCAAAGGCTTCCTGAAGATCCAGCTCCACAGTATCGCCGCGGCTATTGGCGAGCGTGAAGGAAAAGCCGGAATAGGCGGCGCCGTCATATTCAAAGGCGCCCATCACCGCCCCGATATGGCGCAACACGCTTGCCCCTTGAGGCGCGCCGGGCTTCGCGGTCAGCGCATAGGAGCGCGCCGCAAGGCCATCCAGAACAAACTTGTCTATGGCCAGCGAAGCGCTCTGCGCGCCTGCCTCCCATTGCAGGCCTTCCGATGCAACATTTTCAAGCGTCATCCGGTCGAAAAGCAGCGACATGTCGGCAAGGCTCGCCTCGCCCGAAAAGACAGCCTCCATGGCCGCCGGATCGCCGCCCCAGATGAGCGCGCGTTCCGCATGAATCCCGGCGCCGGACGAAGCGTCAAAGACAAAGCGCAGGTCGCTCACAACCATAGCGCCCAGCGCGGCGTCAAAGCTGGCGCCGCCATGCTCCACCTGCACCCAGTCCGGCAAGGCGGCGAACATCCGATCCACATCGAAAGCCTCCCCGCCGCGCAAGCTATAGGGCGCGGTGAGAAGATCGGACGCGGTCAGGGGCGCCGGCGCCGTGGCGCAAGCGTGAAGCGCGACCGCCGCAACGGAAGCACAGAACAAATTCCGCATGGCGCGCGCAGGTGTCTGGTGAAATGACGGCATGGTCTTCCCCTCCCTCGCAGCGATCACGCTGCGCTCACGCGCACTCGCCCCACCGCGGGTGCGCTGGAAAGAGACTAGCGCATGAAGCGTTCAATCGAAACAGTTGATGCACTCGCCGCGACGTGTCACCCATTGCTTAAATGGGAAATTTTTATTTGCTCCGAACTTTCAAAGCTCTCGACGCAAATCCCCTCTCCCGCTAGCGGGAGAGGGGAGAAGAAGTCACTTTTCTTTCAGTGCCCTAAATTATTCCTCGTGCGTCACCGTCAGCCCGAGCATATCGGGCATGGTTTGCGGCGCGGTCGCGCCATTTGCCTGAAGGGTCGCGAAGGGCACCGGCTCGGCGGGCTTCGCCGAGATTTCAAGAGACCCGCCTTTGGCGACGAAATCGGCCACGGCGTTCACATAATCGGTAAAGCGCGGGTTCATTTGGGCGACCTGCGCGCCCGAAAGGCGGATCATGGCCGGCGCCGACATCCTGAGATCCTCGCCCGTGCCGCCCATCTGCAGCGCGGCGAGAGAAAAGATCGCGTCGAGCGCCTTTTGATCCTCAAGCTTGATATTGAGGCTCTTGAAGGCCCCGTTCGAGAGAACCGCGTCCTCTTCGCCGTCATCCATGGCCGCAGCGATTTCGTCGAGCTTCATATTGGAAAAGGCCATATCGGCCTGAAGGCTCGCCACCTTGTCGAGATTGGCGACATAGTTGAAATCCGCGGCGCCGCTTTTTTCATTCCATGCCCAGCTCATCTTGCCGTCGCCCGTCACCTTGTCGAGGCCGGCGTCTTTCAGGACTTTCATCGCCTCTTCTTCCGTCTCCGGAACATAGGCTGTGAAATCATAGACGGCGCCCTTGGTGTCGGCGCGGATGTCGGACGGGATGAGCCAAGTGAAATTCGCTGCGGAAACCGAGGCTTCCTCCACGGTCGCCGCCGTCTTGCCATTGACCTTGGTCATCATGTTCGTCGCTTTCATGGTCCCGAGATCGATAAGGTCCTTTTCGCTCATGGGCGGCTTTTCGTCTTTAAGCCCCCAGGCAAGCAGTCCCGAGAAATCGATGTCGCGCCATTCGAGGCTCTCCATGGCGACCTGCTGACTTTCCGGCGCGACAATCCCGGCAAGCGGCCCCGACAGGAAAACGGCGCCCTGGGGCCCCATGGCCTCGCGCATGGCGGCGAGGGACTCAGCGCTTTGCTTCATATCGTAGGAAAGATCGTTGGCGATAACGGCGCCGACGCGGCCGCCGCCCATCCCGACGAACCGCAGATCCGGCGCGGAAAAGGCGACCGACGGCGCCTCATCGCTTGTCGTCACGAGCTCCATGTCCTTGAAATAAAGCCCCGCGAGATTGACGGCGTTGAGGAACCGCGCGCCTTCATCGCCCGGGCCCTCCTCATCGAAACCGCCTTGGCGAATTTGAAGCCGGTCGAATTCGACGCCGCCAATGGTGAGCGTCGCCGCCTCGTCTTCCTCCATATGCCCCGTGGACGCGATGTCGAGGAAACGCACTTTCTGGAAAACCGTTTCGAAGGGCGCGTCGAGGCCAGCCTCTTCGGCGCCGCGAATCCGCTCGATAGCGTCCATGTCGACGCCGTAAAACTCAGCGCGGGAAACGACGACCGCCTCGCCGTCATCGGCGTCGGCGAAGCGAAGATTTTCGACCACCGTGGCGCCGAGACTTTCATCGAAGCGCGCGGTGTCATAGGACGGACGCTCGTCTTCCGGCATCAGCGCGAAAAGCGCGTCCACATCGACTTCCTCGGCCCCTTTCAGGCTGAAGCGCTTGTCCAGCGGCGAGCCTGCATCGGCCCTGGCCGCCTCACGGCTGGTTTCAGACCGGGGCGCATCCCCCGCCTCGTCTTTTTTTCCACAGGAAACAAGAGCAATCGCAGCGACGCCCGCGAGCAGGATATTGGAAAATTTCATGGGAATTGGGCTCCTCAACATTACAAGCCCGCCCCTACATCCCGCAGGCGCGGCCCCCGATCAAAATCTCGGGGCCCCGTATATCGATGTTGAGGCTCTAATCCTAGGGTCAGGGAAGCGCGGATTCGATCAGACGACGCGCTTCCGGGGCGGACCAGTCCGCCTCGCCCACGAGCCGGCCCACTTCCTGTCCCTTCGCGTCGTAAAGGATCGAAACGGGGAGAATATCCGCGCCGCCAATGGCAAAGGCGAATTTCAGATCGGGGTCGGCGTAGAGTTTCAGATGCTCGATCCCGAGCCGGTCGAGAAACTGGCGCGCCACCTCCGGCCCCCGCGGATCGGCGGCGATCGCGACGACTTCGAATTTTCTTCCGCCCAGATCGGCTTCAAGCATGTCGAGAGAGGGAAGCTCCTTCAGACAGGGCGCGCACCAGGTCGCCCAGAAATTGACGAGAACCGCCTTGCCGCGAAAATCCGCAAGCGTCATATCTTCGCCTTCATGGTTGAAAGCGATCTCCGGCGCGCCGCGCGGCGGAAAGGCGTAGGCGAAATCGGCCATCTCGCCGGTAATGAGCGTGCGGTCATGATCGAGCGCCGAGGCGGGCTTCTCATTCTTTGGGCTTACGCTCGCGCTTATGATGACGTAGAGGAGAAACGCCGCGCCAAGACCGCCCCAGAAGAGAAGCCAGAAACGCGGCTGCTTGAGTAAAGAAGACACCAGCACCACTCCGAAGCCTGCCAAAGATTATTGCCCATGTCAGATAAAACCGAACAGCCCCAAAACCAAGCATCCGGCAACCAGATGTGGGGCGGCAGATTTTCGCAAGGCCCGGCGGAAATCATGGAGGCGATCAACGCCTCCATCGATATCGACAAGCGGCTTTGGCGCGAGGATATCGCGGGCTCAAAAGCCCATGCGGCAATGCTCGCGGAAGCGGGGATCATCGCCCGCGCCGACGCCGAAGCGATCCTTGAAGGGCTCGATCAGGTGGCGAACGAGATCGAGAGCGGGACCTTCAAATTTTCGCGAGCGCTTGAAGACATCCACATGAATATCGAGGCGCGGCTGAAAGAAATCATCGGCGAGCCCGCCGGGCGGCTGCACACCGCGCGCTCACGCAACGACCAGGTTGCGACCGATTTCCGCCTGTGGTGCCGTAGCGCGGCGGAAGACGCCGCCTCGGCGCTCGGCGACCTTATGGCGGCGCTTTCCGAACGCGCGCTTGAAAACGCCGACGCCATCATGCCGGGCTTTACGCATTTGCAGACGGCGCAGCCCGTGACTTTCGGTCATCACTTGCTCGCCTATGTTGAGATGTTCTCGCGCGATGCGAGCCGTTTCATGGATGCGCGCGAGCGCATGAATGAAAGCCCGCTTGGCTCCGCGGCGCTCGCCGGCACGCCCTTCGCCATCGACCGGGTGATGACGGCGGATGCGCTCGGCTTCGATCGTCCGTGTGCGAATTCTCTCGACGGCGTTTCCTCGCGCGACTTTGCGCTGGAGCTTTTGTCCGCAGCAGCGATTGCGGCGGTGCATCTGTCGCGCCTCGCGGAAGAGATCGTGTTGTGGACCTCGCCGCAATTCGGCTTCGCGTCGCTCACCGACGCCTTCTCCACCGGCTCGTCGATCATGCCGCAAAAGCGCAATCCCGACGCCGCCGAACTGGTGCGCGCCAAGACCGGCCGCATCAACGGCTCCCTCAATTCGCTCTTAAGCGTGATGAAGGCCTTGCCGCTCGCTTACGCCAAGGATCTGCAGGAGGATAAGGCGGCGACCTTCGAGGCCGTCGACGCCCTCGCCCTCGCCCTCTCCGCCATGACCGGCATGGTGAGCGATTTAAAACCTAATCGCGAAGCCATGCGCGAGGCGGCGGCGCGCGGCTTTTCCACCGCCACGGACATCGCCGACTGGCTGGTGCGCGAGCTCGGCATGCCCTTCCGCGAGGCCCATCACGTCACCGGGCGCGTCGTCGCCCTCGCCGAGCAATCGGGCAAACGCCTCGATGAGCTTTCGCTGGAAGACATGCAAAAGGTCGAACCGAAAATCACCGGCGACATTTTCAACGTGCTCTCCGTCGAGGCCTCCGCCGCCTCGCGCCGGGCCTATGGCGGAACGGCGCCGGAGAATGTTAAGCGAGAAGCCGAACGCTGGCTCGATGCGCTGAAAAAGGAGTAGTCCCATGCGCGCCCTCTTCATCATGCTCGCTCTTTCTTTCGCGATTTCCGCCTGCGGTAAAAAGGCGCCCCTGCGCGCGCCTGACGAACCCGAAGAACAGTCTATGACGCAGTAGGCGCGCCTTGCATCATTTCGAATACAGAAGCGGCCGTCTTTATGCGGAGGATGTGGATGTGGCGGCGCTGGCCGATCGCATCGGCTCCCCCTTCTATGTCTATTCCGAGGCGACCCTGCGTCGGCATATGCGGGTCTTTCACAAGGCGTTCGAAGGCGCCGATCCGCTGGTCGCCTTTTCGGTCAAGGCGAATTCGAACATCGCCGTTCTGAAAATTTTGCAAAGCGAAGGCTCCGGGGCCGATGTCGTTTCCGGCGGCGAGTTGCAGCGCGCCCTCAAGGCCGGCATCGCGCCGGACAAGATTGTCTTTTCCGGCATCGGCAAAACCCGCGACGAGGTGAAAGCCGCGCTCAACGCCGGCATCTACCAGTTCAATGTGGAATCGGCGCCGGAACTCGAAGCGCTGAACGCCCTGGCGCTTGAAACAGGCAAATCGGCGCCGGTGGCGCTGCGCGTCAATCCGGATGTCGCCGCCGGCGGGCACGACAAAATCTCAACCGGCCGCAAGGAGGACAAATTCGGCGTCGCGTGGGAAGAGGCGCGCGGGCTTTACGGGCGCGCGCGGGAGATGAAAGGCGTCGATGTCGTCGGCGTCGACCTTCATATCGGATCGCAGATCGCAGACCTCGCGCCCTTTGAAGCGGCGTTTTCCAAGGCCGCGCAACTGATCGCGGATCTGCGCGCCGATGGCTGTTCCATTGACCGCCTCGATCTCGGCGGCGGCCTCGGCATCCCCTATGGCGACGCAGCCACGCCGCCGCATCCGAATGACTATGCGGCATTGATTAAAAGGCTGACGGCGCCGCTTGGCGTGCGCCTTATCTTCGAGCCTGGCCGGATGATCTGCGGCAATGCGGGCATCCTCGTCACCCGGGTCATCTTTGTGAAAGAAGGCGTCGCGCGCAAATTCCTGATTGTCGACGCCGCCATGAACGATCTTATCCGCCCGGCGCTTTACGACGCCCATCACGAGATCATTCCGGTCATCCAGAATGACGAGGCGCCGCGCACAACCTATGACGTCGTCGGACCCGTCTGCGAGTCGAGCGATTTCTTTGCAAAAGCACGCGCCCTGCCGGAAATGAAAGAGGGCGACCTCGCCGCGATCATGTCCGCCGGCGCCTATGGCGCGGTGCAGGCGTCGCAATACAATACGCGCCCGCTGATCCCTGAAGTGCTGGTCAATAGCGACCGCCACGCGGTGATCCGCCGCCGCCCGAGTTTCGACGAGATGATCGCGCTCGAAGCCTCGCCGGAATGGCTTTAGACTCGGATTCTCCGATTGCGGATTTTGCACCGATAGCGCGGCCTTATGCAGCAAACGCAGGAAGAATAACGTCGATTGCAGGCCTCGTGAATCCTAAAAACGGCCCATGGCCGAAACTCATGTCATCACTGGATTGAAAGCCCGGCGGGCGTCCATCGCCGCCGAGATTGACGAGCTGGACCGCAAACGGCGCCAGCTTCTCACGAACCTTCGCCATGTAGACGGCGCGCTGAAAGTCATGGGCTTTGAAGGCAACCCGGAAGCCATACAGAGCCGTAGGAAGCGCCGCGCCATGTTCCGGCGGGGCGAGTTGCGGCGCTTCATATACGCCGCAGAGCGCGAGCATGGAGCCGAGATAAGCCACGAGGAAATCGCCGTCATCATCCTTGGGAAAATGGGATGGGAAGATGACGGCGAACTCTTAGGCGTGATTTCCGAAAAGGTGCGCCATGCGCGCAAGGCCCTTAGGCGGCGTGGCGCTGCCAATAGCCTTTCCACTGACGGCTGACCGGCGCGGTCATGGCGTTGCGGACGATGCGGTTAGCGAGCGCGCCGTTGCTCTCGCGGCAATGGTCAGCCAGCCAAGCGGCGTGGGCGGCGTATTGGTGAAGGTACTGTGCCGAAACATGGTGATGCTGGCCGCCGACCATGCGGCGAAGGCGCGAGAAGTAGCTTTCCGCTTGATTGGTGCAAGCGCCGTTCAGCGAATACGCCTCGCTGTGGTTGATGCGTTTCAGCGGGAAGATGGCTTCCAATTCATCCCAATGGGCCGCCTCGTCTGCATTCAGGCGCGCGGTGCGGTCAAGGCGCTCCATGGCGAACTCAACGCCTTCCGCTTCACGACGGGCGACTTTCGTCAGGGTGCGGCCATTACGCTCGCGAAGCGCAATCACAACGCGGCGTTTCGGCGAACGGTTTTCTTTCAGGCGGCGGTCAACGCGTTTAGCTTCGATGTTGTGCGGGCGAACGGCGCCGCCAAAATAGGCGCCGTCAATTTCGCATTCATCGTCAAGGATCGTCTCTTTCGTTTCGGTCGCGGTGGCTTCGCGGACCTTGTGGGCGAGAACGAACGCCGTGCGGTATTGAACGCCAAGGTCGCGGCTCAGTTGAACCGATGACAGGCCCTTCGCCGCATTCGCGAGAATGCAGATCGCCGCCAGAATATCCATGAAAGACAGCTTGCGGCTGGCGAAGATCGTCCCCGACGTGACCGAGAAATGATGCTTGCAGGCTTTGCACTCGAACTTGCGGCGCGACTTGATCGAATAGGCGTCGCAACACCCGCAGCGAGGGCAAACGGCTTCGCCGTCATTTTCAGGCCAGCGAAGGGTGCAGAATTTGGCATAGGCCGCATCCTCACCACCCTGATAAATGTCTTTTAGTTTCAGGGTCTTGGAAGCTGCTGAGAGGAGAAAATGTTGCGTCATGGTACTGTTTCCGATGCCTTGCGCATCGTATATAGTACTATTAGGTACTGTTTACAATACCCTTGGTCTCGTTTATAGTGAAAAAAGTCACATAAACGGTACCTAAATGAGCGAAGCAGAATGGGAAAAGAGGGTCAGCAACCTCCTGAAAGCTGAGTTGAAACGAAAAGGCGTCACCTATGCCGGGCTAGTGGAAAAGCTGGCGGAGATAGGCGTTGAAGAAAAGGAGGCAAACATCAAGAATAAGCTCTCTAGGGGCAAATTCTCGGCGGTGTTTCTTTTTCAATGCATGGAAGCAATTGGCTCTCAGGAGCTGCGATTATAGCAGTTCTATTGTTCGCAATCTGGGTGGGCCACGAGCTAGGCTATAATCAAGGTTACGGCGATGGCGGCGACGATGCTACCCGCTATGAGGATGATGGCGCCGTCAGTGGGCGACTTGGCCCGGAAGCCCCGATAGCCGAACCACAGCCCAAACGCGATGAGTGGCGCGAGGAAACAGACCTTAACGCCCAACGGGATATGGCCAAGTGGGCCTTGGCGATGTTTGGTGCGTCGGTCGCGGGCCTTTTTGTTACTGGCGCGGGGGTTGTCTATATCGCGTTGACTCTTCGCGTTACTCAAGAAACGCTCGCAGAAGCTGAAAAAACTACCGACGCGACGCTTCAAATGCTGAATGCTGAAAAGCGCGCGCGATCTAGCGTCGTGCGCGTTTATGGAGTTAGGCTTGAAGTAGAGCGTGATCGATTTAATTTGATAATTAGCGCCGAAAATATCGGTGAAACCGTCGCTATGGATATCTTTCATTATCCAATATTCAGAACGGCTAGATATTACGAATTTGACGCCCCTGAAGAGATTATCGACAATTTTGACTTCGCTTATTCTCCAATACGGGGGGAAGACCCACCGAGAAATCTTGACGAACCTATGGATTATCTCGGGCTTGGCAAGGACCTCGCGAGCGGTGAAAAGTATGGCATTCAACGCGGAATCGGAGCGCTTAGTAAGACTGAACTTGATGCTTTTGCTAATGCGCAGCTTTTGTTCGAGGTCGTGATCGTCACCAAATGGTGGAACGTCTATGGCGAAGTCCAATTTAAGGAAACTTTTTGGCAAACGGGCGTAAATGACGTTCTCGACCCTATGGTCAGCACCATGATTTTCGACTGGCGGTATGGCATGCTTCAACCCGAACGCTCTAAAGGGAATCGAGCCCCCGCTATGTAGAGCGCCGGAAAAATTGAGCGTGATCAGGCTGATCAATAACAGAGCCTTGATCTTCTCGGGCCTCGTGAGAGGCTGTTTTCCCTTCCTGCGCTTGCTGCATAAGGCCGGAATTCTTCAAGGAATCCCAATGTTGGTGAATAGTTATCCACGGGTTTTGTAGCGGATATATGATCTCTCCACTGTCATCCCGGACAAGCGGCGGCTTTGCCGGCGCGGCGATCCGGGGTCTTTCTGGCGCATTGGCTGCGTTGCGGAGATCCCGTGTCTGCAGCGCACGGGATGACCGAGGAAAGATTGAAAATGAACCGGAGCAGAAAATGCCAAATGGCGCCACATCGACCGGAACGCCAGAAAACATGGGGGTAAAAACCGGCGCGCTGCGCGACTCTTCAGATCACGCCGGCGATGGAAAAGTTGTTGAGGACGATCAAGAGATTGCCCGTCGTCGCCATGGCGAAAAAGAACAGGACGATGAAATGCGGAAACCACAACACCATGAAACTGATCAGCCCTTGCAGGCCGAGCTTGGCGATGATCCAGCCGTCGCCTGCATGCACCATCATGGCGTTGAGAAACGGGTTCGCCTCGACCCCCGCCCCGGCGTCGAGCGCGATCACCGTCGAGATGATGTCGGCGACTCCGATAATGTTGTAGAAAATGACGAGGCTCCAGGCGATCCCGGTCTGCCACATGGACGCGCGGGAGCGGCGCGCATCCTCCCCCAATTGCTGGCGGCGTTTTGATGAGGCGAGCGTGAAGACCAAACCTATCTCCCGTTCCGTTAACCTGTTTTCGCCAGCAATGCGCCAGACTGAGAAAGCTTTAAGGCAGGCGGCGTCGACGAATGCCGCTTCGAGGGCTATTGTGCAAGAAGTATGACCACCAGCGTGAAACAGGCGGAAGAGCCCAAAACTCAGCGGTCCCGCCGCATTCCCGGCGCCGGCGCGATTTTCGCCGCCCGGGCCGTCCTGTTTTGGGAAAGGCTATGGCCGGCGGTCTTGCCGGCGCTGGCGATCCCTTTCCTGTTCGTTTTCATCAGCCTGTGCGACCTCTGGAAGTTCACGCCTGCATGGGCCCACTGGTTGGCGCTCGGGCTCGGCGGCGTCCTCTTCGCCGCTCTGCTCTATCGCGACCTCAAAGACCTGAAACTGCCGTCCCGCCGGGAGGCGCAGGCTCGGCTCGAAGAAGACGGGCGCGTCGCCCATGCGCCGCTGCAGGCCATGGACGACCGACCTTTCAATGCAGATGAAAATCCGCTCTGGCGCGCCCATCTGGAGGCGAGCGCGGAACGAGCGCGCGCCTCAAGGCTAAACCGGGCGCGCGACACGGCGGAAGCCCGCGACCCGTGGGGCCTGCGATTCATCGCCCTCGGTCTTCTCGTCATCGGTTTCATCGCCGGGGGTAAGGAGACGATGGCGCGTCTCGCGCTCGGCTTCGATCCGGAAGCCCATGCGGGCGCGGGCAAGCTCGTCGCCGATTTGTGGATCGAGCCGCCCGCCTATGCCGGCCGCGCGCCCATCTATCTTTTGCGCGCCGGACAGCCGCTGCCGACGAGCGCCGACCAGATCGACGCGCCGGAAGGCTCGGTCCTGAAAGCGCAGGTCAATGGCGGCGGGCGCGTGCGCCTGAGCTTCCAGACGGAAAAAGAAACGAAGCGGGCGCGCTTCGATCGCGAAACAAACGCGTCGCGCGCGGAAATCGACATCGGCGAAAGCGGACTGTTGCGCCTCAAGCTGGGCGCAAAAGAAGGCCGCTGGCCGATTGGGGTCCTTGCCGATGCGGCGCCGCGCATCGCCTTTACCACCGCCCCGGCGCGCACCGATGACGGCCGGCTGAGCTTTGCGGTCGAGCTTGAAGACGATTACGGCGTCGCCGACGCCTGGCTCGTCATGCGCCTCGACCCTTCGCAGGAGCGCCCGCTGGACGCGCCCGACTTCGATGCGCAAGCACTGACGGAAACAAGAAGCATTCCGCTTGACGGCGTGACGGGCGTCAGCGGCGAACGCGCCGCAACACTGGATCTTCAGGCGGACCCCTGGGCCGGGCTTCAGGTCCTCGCCAAAGTCGTCGCCCGCGACGGCGCGGGCCAGGAAGGCGAAACCGACACCGTCAAGGCAACCCTCCCCACACGGATGTTTTACAATCCGGTGGCGAAAGCGGTTATCGAACAGCGCCAGACCCTTGCGGTATCGGCTGACGACTGGCGCCGGGCTGCGCGGTCTTTCGATGCGATGACCATGGCGCCTGATATTTTCTACGCCGAGAAACCGACAAATTACCTTCTGCTGCGCTCAGCGTTCTGGCGAGTGATGCGCCAGAATGGCGACGGCTATGACGACGCCGTCGAGAAATTCTGGCCCCTCGCCCTTCAGCTCGAAGACGAGGCGCTGGAGCTTGCGCGCCAGCGTCTGGAAGCCGCGCGCGAAGCCTTGCGCGAAGCTTTGGAGCGGGGCGCCAGCGATGAAGAAATCGAACGGCTGGTGGAGGAGCTGCGTCAGGCCATGAACGATTATCTCACCGCGCTCGCCCAGTCCGGCCAACCCATGGAGGAGACGTCGCGGAACGCCCAGCAGCTTGAGCAATCGGACCTCGACGAAATGCTCGATTCGATCCGCGATCTGTCGCAGCAGGGCGCCAACAACGCCGCGCGGCAGATGCTGTCCGACCTTGAGAACCTGTTGAACAATCTTCGCCTCTCCCAGGGCGGCGGCGGACAGGGGCAACAGCAAAGCGGCGAGGGCCAGGGCGGCCAGGGGCAGTCGGGCGGGGCCGCCGGCGCCGCCGGTGAGCTGATCGGCCGCCAGCGCGAGCTCGCCGACGAAACTTTCGAACGCCGCCAGAATGGCGATCTTAACGGCGACGATCTCGCCGCGCGCGAAGGCGGTCTTGGCGGCGATCTCGACGCACTCATGGACGCCCTTGAAGGCGATGCGGGGGCCGACCCCGATGGCGAAGCCGGCCGCGCCCTGGGGCGCGCCAGAAGCGCCATGCGCGAAGCCGAAGGCGCGCTCGCCGGCGACGATTTCGACGCCGCGGGCGACGCCATGGAACGGGCCATCGCCAATCTGCGCGATGGAGCCGAGGCGCTGGCGCGCGAGCAGATGCGCCAGGCACAGGGCGACGGACAAGGTCAGGAAGGCCGGCGCGAAGGGGCGGGCTCCGATCCATTGGGCCGACCGGCGGGCGGGATCGCCGGCGAAGGCGTTGAAGTGCCGGGCGAAAGCGAAGCGGGCCGCACCCGCGCCGTCATCGAAGAATTGCGCCGGCGCCTTGGCGAACCGGGCCGCGACGAAGACGAGGTCGAGTATCTCGAACGGCTGCTGGAACGGTTTTAGTCATCAGTATACGGATAAAAAAAAGACCGGACATGAAAACACGCGCCGGTCTTTCTAAAAGTTTTGGCTCTCTATCAGGAGCGGGCTCGCGTCCAGGGGAACGGGGAATTCGCGTCGCGATGGCGCCCGCCCATGCCCGCAGCAAAATAAGCGCCGGCCGCAGCCACAAGCGCACTCGCAGCAAGAAGGAAGGCGGTAATGGCGCCGACCGTGCGCGCCGTCGCCGCGGCTTCGCGGCTTTGGGTTTCCCATTCGTCAACGCGCGCTCGCGCTTCTGTCTCCGACAACCCCGTGGTTTCGGCGATCAGTTCAGCGGCGGCTTCCCTGCCGGACGCCGACAGTTCGCCGTCTTCATTCACATCGGACAGGATCGATTGGACCGTTTCGCGATCGCCCGCCTCAGCTTCGCCGCCGCGAAGCATGATCGCAGCGTCGCCCGCCGCCGACCCGACAGCGCTTGCGCCTATGCTGGCCGCGCCGGTCGCCATATGCGCCGATAAAGTCGCGCCAATCAGGAGACCCGCCGCCCAGACGACAAGTCCATGGGCGCCGTCGCGGAACTCCACCGCATCTTCCGTGGCCCCGATAGAAGGACGGCGCAATCGCCCAGCCATATAACCGCCGGCAATGAAACTGAAGATCATCACCACCAGGACCCATGCCATGGTGATGTAGCTCAGCGTATCAGCTTCCGCGCCTTCGCCCGGAAAGGGAGATGAAATCGAAAGACCGACCCCGCCGCCAAAGGTGAAGAGGACGAGAGAAATCGCAGCAGCGACGAATGCGCCGGCAAACACCGCGCCCCATTCCATATAAGAGTGTGTCTCGCCCTCGCCATCGGTGACGACGACGCCGACTGTGTCTGTTGCGCTCATGACTTAAAGTCCCAATAGCGACAGGATTGCGAGTACGACGACGACAAGTCCGACAAGATAAATTATTCCGTGCATTGTGCTTTCTCCTTTGCCGATTACGGCTGACCGGCGTCTGTTGCGATTTGTTAACACGCGCATTTGTGACCGGTTCCAAAGGGAACCGGGGAGAACGCCCTGCAGCGCAGCAAAAAAGGAGCTCAGTTGGCGGCGCCGAGGAGCGGCAGACCGCGTTTGCGGCCGTCATCGTCCATGCCATAGCCGACGAGGAAATCATCCGCGCCCGCCTCAAATCCGATATAATCGCATTTGAGATCTTCCGCGTGGCCCGTAAGTTTTTTCACGAAAACACAGAGCTTCACATCGGCTGCGCCGCGATCCTCGATCATGCCCTTGCCGAAATGCAGGGAACGTCCGGTATCGAGAACATCGTCAACCAGCAGAACAGTCTTTCCCTTGATGTCGATAGAGAAATCCTTGAGCAAGGTGACGACGCCCGACGATGACCGCGCGCCGCCATATGAAGAAAGTTGCACAAAATCCACCAGCGGATCGGCGCCGTGCCGATACAAAGCGCGCAGCAAATCCGCGGCGAAAATGAAGGCGCCGGTCAGGACCGGCGCGAGCAGAAATTCTTTCGGCAGGTCGCGCGCCATTTCTGCGGCCATCTCGTCAATCCGCCTGGCGATTTCGTCTTCGGTAAAAAGCGTGCGCATGAATGCCGGTCTGCCGTCTTTGCTACGGCACTGCTCATAGAATCATTTCCGGCGCTGCGCCAGCCGCGCACATCTTCGATGAGGTTATTCGCCGCTGCGCGGCATCAGCGATTCCAGAACGCTTTTTTCCGGCGCAAAGGAAAGGGCCACTTCGGCGACGCCATCCGGCGCCGGCGCGCGCGTCATGAAATCGGCCATGCCACCGGGGCCGACCTCCGCCTGATCGGCGGCGAATGTCCAGCGCGCCAAGAGTTCTCCGCGTGCGCCGAGCGCCTCAGCCTGCAACAAGGGCGCAGAGACAGCCTCGCCGGTTTCATTCCGCAGATTGCCGGTGATTTCGATGGTGGGCCCGCCCGTCGACATGGCGAGACGATGGCGCACATTTTCTATGGCGAGGCCATAAGGATTGGCTTCGATGCCAATAACGGCATAGGCGTCGGCGGCTTTCGGCGCGACTTTCACGATTTCATCGCGATAGAAAAAAACGCCATAGGCGACGCCGAAAATGACGATGACCCATACCGCCCAGCCAAGAAACCGCAGCGGCGTAAGACGATTTTTCTCGCGCGCTTCGGCGCGCCTGCGGGCTTTGCTGATCGCCTTTTCAAGCTCGCGCGGCGTTACGCGCAAGGACGCGAAAAACTCCTCATCAAGGTCCTCGGGATCGATCGACCTCACATCTTCCATGCGCGCCAGCGCCGTCGCCCGCCGCCGCTCGGCGCGAACCTTGCGCCCGAAGCCTCGCGAGCGATCCTCTTCTTCGTCGACATCTTCCCAGTCTGCATCGACGACGCCATGGACGGCGTTATAGTCGTCTTCTTCGAAGTCGTCCGGCTCTTCATCGGCGAACCGCAGCGATTCGCGCGTCTCGCGTCTTTCCTCACGCTTGCGGGCGAAAAACGGACGCCGCTCGTGCTCGTCTTCATCATCCTCGACAACGAACTGACGCCCCTTGCGCCAGCCCTTGCCGGCCGGCTCTTCATCGGCTTTGCCTGTGCGCGACGCTTCATCGCGGCCCCTGCGGGAAGCTGGCGTGTCGAACAGCGCATCATCGTCGTCATCGATATCGTCATGCTCGATGCGACGGTCATCGACTGCCCGTTCGGAACTGCGCCTTTCCTGACGGTCCGGCCCGTCATCTTCGCGCCAGTCGCGGCGGGCGGACTTCTCGCGCTCCCGGCCGTCGCGTCCCTCGCTCTCGGGCACGCCGACTTTCATCCATGGCCGCGCCTCCGGCCCCTTCTCCGCGCGGTCCTCCTCGCGGGGATCGTCGCTGGCCCGGCGTTTTGGCGGTTCCTTGTCGAGGGGCTCCACATCCAGAAGCTCCGGCGCTGGCACGAACCAGCTCTCGCCGCAGGCCGAACAGCGAACGGAGCGGCCATTTGGGGAAAACCGCTCATCGTCGACATCGTATCGCGTGGCGCAATCGGGGCAGGTGATTATCATGTGAGGCCAGAATCGTTTATGTGTTCGCGGTGATGCGGCGCGCGGGTCAGCGAGCGCCAGCGCGCTGCAACAGGATCGCCATGGAAGCCGTCAGACACGACAACCGGGAAATCGTCAGGTTCGAGAAAGCCGGCCTTGCCTATGAGGATGCGCCCGAAACCCTGACCGATGTCACCATGACGCTTAAGGAAGGGGAGTTCCGCTTTCTCACCGGACCGTCCGGCGCCGGGAAAACGTCGCTGCTCAAGCTGATTTATCTGGCGCACAAGCCGACGCGAGGGCGCTTTTTCCTGTTCGGAGAAAACGCCGCAGAGGCGCCGCGCGAAGCGTTGCCTGCGCTGCGCCGGCGTATTGGCGTCGTCTTCCAGGAATTCCGTCTCCTCGATCATCTCACGGCCTATGAAAATGTGGCGCTGCCTATGAAAGTCGCCGGCGTTAACCAAAACCAATATCGGGAAGACGTAAGCGAACTCTTAAATTGGGTGGGGCTGGGCGACCGAATGCACGCCAATCCCCCGACCTTGTCGGGAGGCGAGAAACAGCGCGTCGCACTGGCGCGAGCACTGGTTTCAAAACCGGATTTGATTCTCGCGGACGAGCCCACGGGCAATGTGGACCCGGCGATGGGCGAACGCATTATGAAATTATTCGTAGAGCTTAATAAACTCGGCGCCGCCGTTATCGTGGCGACTCACGACCTTCACCTCGTCCAATCTATCGGCAAGCCTGTCTTGAGGATCGCCAATGGCAAGGTGACCCGCAGCGCCGGCGCGGGAGGCGCTGCATAACATGACGCAGGCGAACGACTATGAAACGGATGAGGCGGAAAATATCCAGGCGCCGCCGCGTCGTGGCCTCTTTCGCCGTCGGGCGGCGCCGTTGCTGCCTGAAGCCGGCGCCGCCGGCGCGCCGCTGACCGCCGTCATCGCCGTCATGTCGTTTCTCGCCGTGCTGGCCATGGCGTCGCTCCTCATGGTGAACCGCGCCACCAGCGAATGGACATCTGCGTTGCGTTCGGAAATCACTGTCCAGGTGAAAGGCGCGAGCCCCGCCGACATCGAGAGCGGCGTCGACGCGGTTCTGCGCGTCCTCAATGAAACCGACGGCGTCCTGGAAGCAAAAGAAAAAAGCCGGGAAGAAACGGCCGAACTGCTCGATCCCTGGCTGGGAGAAGGGAACGCGGCGGCCTTCCTCACCATTCCCGCGATCATTGAAGTGAAAGCTGCCCCGGCCTTGCGCGACAATCTCGATCTTTTGCGGAACCGCCTCACAACGGCGGCGCCCGGCGCAACGCTTGACGATCACGCACGCTGGCACGACCGTCTTTCCGGCGCCGCCCGCTCAGGCCAGGCCATGGCCTTCGGCGTCTTCATTCTGGTTATGGGAGCGGCCTGCGCCATCTCGATTTTCGCCTCCCGCGCCGGGCTCGCCGCCAATCACGAGATCGTCTCGGTGCTGCATCTCGTGGGCGCCACGGACGGATTTATCGCCGCCGAAGTGCAGCGACGGTTCTTTATTCTCGGCCTCAGAGGCGCGCTGATCGGTCTTGTCGCGGCGCTGGCGGCGCTTGTTCTGGCGGGGCTGGCGGTCCGGGCCGGAGGCGCGGCGGACAATTTCCTGCCTTCCCTGCGCCTCGGCGGCTGGATGATCTTGTGGCTGGCGGCGGCGCCGGCGGCGACCTGCCTCGTCACCGCCCTGACGGCCCGGCTTACGGTTTTGAAAACCTTGAGCAAACAATATTAAACCCCGATCTGCGCGATGGCGCGGCGCGGGCCCATCGGTTAAGCTCGCATCCGGGCTGATCTTTTGAACGGATATTAAGACGGATTCTGGCGTGAGACGGCTGTTTGTTGTTTTTATCGCGACGGCGCTCCTCTGGGCGGGCGGCCTCGTCGTTTTTATCGGGTCCCTGCCTCAACCCTCGGCTGGCGTTCCCAAGGGGCCGCATGGGATCGTTGTCTATACCGGCGGCGGCGGGGTCCGCATTTCCTCAGCCATGGCGATTTTTGCAGACGGCGCCGGTGAACGGCTGTTGATCTCAGGCGTCCATCCTGACACTTCGGCGGCGCGCCTGTCGGAATTCTGGATCGGTCCGAAAGAGCGCTTCGACTGCTGCGTCGATCTCGGCCGCGACGCGCTCACTACGGAAGGCAATGCCGGCGAACTGCGCGCCTGGGCGACGAGTCATAATTTTACGGATATCGTGCTCGTGACGTCGGACTATCACATGCCGCGCGCCATGGCCGTCACCCGCGCGCGCATGCGCGGCGCCACGATCACACCTTACGTTGTGCGGTCCGGCTATCTCGATGAAAAGGGCCGCCCCGATTCGCTCAATGCGACATTGAAGCTCGCGGGCGAATACACGAAATTTCTGCTGGCGCGCATCAAGGCTTTTGTTCCTGGCGGCGGCCTTTAAGGCATGATGACGAGCATCCGCTCTGCGGTTTTTTCGGTCTACCTTGTCATGACCATCGCAGTCATGGGCATTGCCTGCCTTCCCCTGATCCTGTTCGGCCGCAGGGCGGCGCGCGGAACCGTCAAGCTCTGGTCGCGCCTCGCCTTGTTCGGTCTCCATCAAATCGCAGGCGTTTCCTTCAAGGTTGAAGGCGCGGAAAACATGCCGCAGGGCGGCGCACTCATCGCCGCCAATCACCAATCCCAGTGGGAGACAATCGCGCTTTACGCATTGGCGCCCAATCCCGTCATGATCCTGAAAAAAGAGCTTTTGCGCATCCCTGTTTATGGCTGGTGGGCAGGCGCCGCCGGCAATATCGCAGTCGACAGGAAGGGCGGCGCAAAGGCGTTGCGCGCCATGACGCGCGAAGCGAAAAAACACACTGACGCCGGCGAACAGATCATCATTTTCCCCGAAGGCACCCGGCTGAAGCCGGGCGAAACGCGGAAATTCCAGCCGGGCGTCGCCGGCATCTATGCAACAACGGGCGCGCCCTGCACGCCTGTCGCCCATGACAGCGGCCGCTTCTGGCGTCATCCGGGCGGCGAAAAAATTCCCGGCGTCATCACCTTGCGCATTCTTCCCGCAATTCCGCCCGGGCTCGACCGGAAAGAGTTTCTAGACACCCTCGCCGCGAGGCTCGAAAACGCGCGGCCCGATCTGGCGGTTGCAAAGGGGCCGCCTCATGGCTGAAGGAAAAGCATATCATCGCTGGTTCTATATTCCGTGGACTGTCGCTGCTGTCATCTTCGTCGCCTATTTCATGCTTTGGCGCTATGGCGCCTCCGAAATGAAAACTGCCGTCGGCGAGTGGGTGGAAGATCAGCGCGCTGCGGGTTTCGATGTCTCCCATGGCGCGCTCAAAACCGACGGCTTTCCGTTTTTCCTGCGCCTTCACATAGACGAACCGCATATCGCTTCGCCCGGCGCATGGGATTGGCGAACAGACCGCCTGACCATCGACGCGCTGCCTTACGATCTCAACAAGCTGATTTTTTCAACGCGCAGCGAACAGGAAGTCTTCTTGGATGGCGCTGGCCGCTGGCGCGTGAATGCCGATGATTTTCGCGTGTCTATCGCCAATGACAAAAAACGCGACTGGGTTTTCGCGACAACCATCGGCGGCGCGAAGGCGCGGCGAGAGGAAGACGGCGCCACTGCATCGCTTGGAAGTCTGGTGCTGGACCTCGCCCCCGATGACGCTGAGAATACAACACTGACTTTGATGGCGACACAGATGCGGGCGAACATAGAGGACGCCGCCATCAGGCTCGACAAGCTGCAAACGGCACTGGCGGTAAGCAAAACTTACGCGCTCGCCAATGCTGCGACATGGCGACAGGCGGGCGGCGCGCTTCAGGTCAACAGCTTTTTCGCACAGCTTGAGGAAGCGCGCTTCGCCGCCGCTGGCGTTCTGGCGCTCGACCGGGACGGCCGACCGGAAGGCGCGTTGAAAACCGAAATCATCGCGCCCGCCCCTTTCATCCGTTTGCTCGCACAAGCCGGCGCCATGAGCGAAGAAGATGCGGACAGCGCCGCCGCATCGCTGACGCTGGCGAGCATCGCCGCGGGCGGCAAGCTGACGGCGCCCGTGGAACTGAAAGACGGCGCCGCCCATCTTGCGGGCGTCAAGATCGCGGACCTTCCCTGAGACCGGTCCGGCTTCTGCGAGCGGCGCCCGCCGCCCATGAAACAATCGGCGCTTTTGACTTTTGCGTTCTAAAAACAGCCCGGTTTTGCTGGCGTTGCGGCCGATGTGGCGCCATTTGGCATTTTCTGCTCCCGCCATCTCGGACCTCCTTTCGCCGCGCAGGGTTTCAGCCGCCGCGCGCATCAAAAGAGCGGCGCGGCCCGGAACGCGCCCGCCGATTGGGCGCGCAAGACAGATTGTGTGATGGCGATCTTATCCCGGCGTGACCACGCGTGGACGCGTGCGTTCTTCCTTCGTCGCCGGCTTAGGGATGATCGCCTTCCACGCCCCATGCACGGCGCGCATGACGGGAAAGACCCGACGCCGAAACCCTCAGAACGCGAACCATGTAGCGCCGGACGTGACAGCCAGGGATGTGAGAGCAGAGACGGGAGACCGCAGGTTTCGCGAAACCCTTTCCGCCGCGCAATCCCCGCGGCGGAAACCGATCAACCATACATGGCGCCAAGCGGCGCATCTTCCGTGTGCGTCTCAACAAGACGCGAAAAGCTGTCGAGATAGATGGCGCCTTCCGCCGTCTTCTGGACAATCACGATGCGCTTGTCCTTGCCGTCACGCACCCGTTTCACAAAGCCGAGGATCGACAACGCATCGAGGGCGCGGGAGATCGCCGGTTTCGGCACGTTCAGATCCCGGGCGAGCGCGCGCACCGTATGCGGGCCGGGACGCAGATAGACGGTCAACAGGATTGACCATTGGCGCATGGAAAGGTCCGGGCCGTCGGCTCGCACCGCGTCGCACATCACTTCCCGCCAGCTTGTTAAGATATCCGTCGACGCCATTGCTCGGCCTGTCGCCCTGCCCTTTGAAACGAAGCCTTATGCTTGCAACCGTTCGCCCGAAAAGGGCAAGGCCGAATCATGCGCCATAGCGCCCCTCAAGCACCTCAAAGAGCGCGCGAATCGCCTGGGCCTCGCCGCCCTGGGGCCTGCCCGGCGCGGCTTTCGGCCGCCAGGCGTAAAGGTCGAAATGCATCCAGCGCGCGGCTTCGCCCGCAAATTTCTTCAAAAAGAGCGCCGCCGTCACCGACCCCGCAAAGCTGCCCCCCGAAATGTGGTTCACATCGGCGATCTGCGAGGAGAGCATGGATTCATATCCGCGCCAGAGCGGCATCCGCCACACCGGATCGGCAGTCTTCTCGGCCGCCTTTTCCAGCGCCTCAACCAGATCGCCATCATCGCAATAAAAAGGCGCAAGCTCGGGCCCAAGCGCCACGCGAGCCGCACCGGTCAGCGTCGCAAGGGAGATCATCAGGTCGGGCTCCTCTTCCCCGCCATAGGTCAGCGCATCCGCCAGGATAAGACGACCTTCCGCATCGGTATTGCCGATTTCCACGGAGAGGCCCTGCCGGCTTTGCAGAATGTCCCCCGGCCGGAACGCGTCGCCGGAAATGGCGTTCTCCACCGCCGGTATCAGAACCCTGAGGCGCACTTTGAGGCCGGCTTCCATGATCAGGCGGGCGAGCCCGAGGCAATGGGCGCTGCCGCCCATGTCTTTTTTCATCAGGGCCATTCCGGCGCCGCCCTTGATGTTGAGCCCCCCGGAATCGAAGGTCACTCCCTTGCCGACAAGCGTCAGTTTTGGCGCGCCAGCGTCGCCCCAGCGCATGTCGATCAGGCGCGGCGCGCCTTTGGCGGCGCGCCCCACTGCATGAATCATCGGAAAGTTATTTCCGAGAAGTTCGTCGCCCACGATCGTCTCGATCTGCGCGCCCATCTCCATGGCGAGATTGCGCGCCGCCTGTTCCAGCGCCGCCGGCCCCATGTCGCCCGCCGGCGTATTGACGAGATCGCGCACCAGGAAAACCGATTGCGCCGCACGGCGCATGGCGGCAGCGTCCGCATTCTCCGGCGCCACAAGCCGGGCGAGCGCAGGCTTTTGCTGTTTGTAGCGGTCGAAACGGTATCCCCCGAGGAGCCAGCCCAGCACCGCAAGGTCGGCCGCGGTTTTGTCGAATGAGCCGGCGAAGACATACTCGCCCTCGACAAGTTTTTCGGCGGCCGCCGCCGTAATGAACGGATCGCTCTTGTCCCCCACGCCGAGAAGCACAGCCTCGCCATTGGAGAGCACGGCGCCGGCTTCACCGTTAAATCCGTTGGCGCGAGCAAGCTGCTTCAGCGCCGCGGGCGCATCGCTATCGTCGAGCGCTCCGTCTTCTACGAGATAGATCTTTGTTGCGGCATTTGCAGCCGCTTGTTCATAGTCGTTTAACAGATGAGGGGCCATGAATAATCCGTTAACTTACCAAGTCAGAACCGCGTTAGATTGCACATTAAGCATACGGTTAAGCCTTTATTGAATTCCTTCCGTCACTATCCGCGCGATCCGTCAATGGAATTCATCGAGGCGCGACTCATGCTTACCGCATCCAAGCTTGCAACGAAATACGCGATTGCCGCTGGCGCGGCTATTCTGCTGCCTGCCTGCGCATCCGTGCAGAAAACAACCGCCGCCGCCGGCGTCGGCAATGGCGATTATCGCGACGCCATCGGCGTTTATTCATCGCCGGCCGGCGATGAAGGCATGGACCCCATCGCCGCCGCGGCGTTTTGGGGCACGCGGTACAACACAGACCAGTCCGATCCCGCGGTCGCTGTCAATTTCTCAAAAGCCTTGCGCAAAATCAGCTCCAACGAAGAAGCCGTCAGCGTCATGCAAAAGACCGCCGCCGCCCATCCGGATAACGGCGATGTTAATCTTGAATATGGCAAGGTGCTCGTGGAGAGCGGCCGCGCCTTTGAAGCGGTTCGTTATCTCGAAACGGCTGTGGCGAAATCGCCCACAGACTGGCGCGCCATGTCCGCTTATGGCGTGGCGCTCGACCAGATCGGCGAACATGACCAGGCGCGTGTGATTTACGACCGCGCGCTCGCCATGTCGCCCGGCGATGTCATGGTGCTGAATAATAAAGGCCTCTCCTACGCGCTTGACGGCAATCTTTCGCTGGCCCGCGCAACCTTGCGTCAGGCCGCAACCAATGCCGGCGCCGACTCGCGCGTGCGCCAGAACCTCGCGCTCGTGCTCGCCCTCTCCGGCGAAATGCGCGAGGCTGAACGTCTCGCCCGTTCCGACCTGCCGCCCTTGGTCGCTGACAACAATATCGATGTTTATCGCCAGCTCATGAACCAGCCCGCCTATTGGGATCAGTATGCAGCCGGCGATGTGGAAACGCCGAATTTCGAAGATGTCCCGTCTGCGCCGCTTTCGCCTTCTCCGTCTGCGCCCTCGACGAAGCCGCAGCTTCAGGAAGAGCCCAAGCAAGAAAAAGAAGACGCCGACAAGGCGCCTGTCGCGCTCATGGAAGCGGCTCCGGTGACACGGGCCTCCATGCCGGCGGAACCGGAACCGCTGGAGCCGGGCATCGAACTGAAAAACGACGAATAATCAGTCTCAAAACCGATCGGGGGGCTGATTGGGGCGCTGCGTACGAAGCGCCAGTAGCGTGAGCCGCTCCGGGCAGGGTCTGGAGCGGTTTTCGCGTTTCAGAGCCAAATTCTGAACTGACGGAAACTGTTGCCTGCCCGCTATCGCAATCGGCGGCACTCGCGCTAAGCTGCGCCACAGGATGTTGAGACGATTTCGCGCGATCGGCCCGGGGGCGCTAACGGCAGCCGCGTTTATCGGTCCAGGCACAGTAACGACGGCGACCCTCGCCGGCGCAGGCTATGGCTATGCGCTCGCATGGACGCTGGTCTTTGCGACTGTCGCTGCGATCATTCTCCAGGAAACAGCGGCGCGGCTCGGCGTGGTGTCGCGCCTTGGCCTCGGCGAAGCGGTCATGCGGCGGTTCGAGGACTCTCCTTCCATAAAGTGGGCCGCCGCCGCACTCATCGTCTCAGCGCTCTTCATCGGCAACGCCGCTTATGAGGGCGGCAATATCGCCGGCGCCGTGCTTGGCGTGGAAGCGGCGGCGCCGGGGCTTGCCTCTCGCGCCACGATCGCCGGCGCTCTTGCAAGTCTCGCCGGCGCCATCCTGCTGCTGGGCGGTTACCGTTTGATCGAAAAGGTGCTGATTGGAGCCGTCCTTGTAATGACGCTCGCTTTCGCGGCGGCGCTTTTCATGATCGGGCCGGACTGGGGCGCGCTTTTCAAGGGCGCTGCAATCCCTTCCATACCAGCGGGGGCCTTCCCCATCGTGCTGGGCCTCATCGGCACAACCATCGTGCCCTATAATCTTTTCCTGCACGCAGCGGCAGCGCGCAAACGCTGGCAGGGCGCGGAGGGGCTTGCGGAAGCGCGATTCGACGCACGTCTTTCCATCGGCATGGGCGGCGTCGTTTCCATTCTCGTGCTGTCGACAGCGGCGGCGAGTCTGTTCGGGTCCGGTCTCGAAATCACGAATGCCGGGGACATGGCGCGGCAATTGGAGCCGGCCTTTGGCGCCGGCGCCACCTATCTGCTGGCCCTCGGGCTGTTCGCCGCGGGGCTTTCCTCCGCCATTACAGCGCCGCTCGCCACCGGGTTCGCAGCGGCGGAACTCTTTGGCTTTGAAAGCGACCCCTCCGCGCCGGCCTTTCGGATTGTTGCAGGTTCAGTCCTGTTGGTTGGCGCTCTTGTCGCCGTGACCGGTACCCGTCCCGTAGAAGTCATTCTCTTCGCCCAGATCGCCAATGGTGTTTTGCTGCCGGTGATCGCCGTTTTTCTTCTTTACGCAGCAAACAATCGTAAATTACTGGGCGATCATGCGAATGGGATGCTCGCCAATCTCGGCGGCGTCCTCGTGACGCTGATTGCAGCGGGTCTTGGGATCAGAGGCATTCTTCGGGCAATCGGAGTGATGTGATGCAAGCCATCGATCTCAACGCCGACATGGGAGAATATGCCGACAAAGCGCAGCAAGAGGTCGAGGCTGCGCTGATGCCGCTTGTCACTTCCTGTTCCATCGCCTGCGGCGGACATGCAGGCACGGCGGAAACCATGCGTCTAACGGCAAGACTCGCCAAAACTCACAATGTGAAAGCCGGCGCACATCCGTCCTATCCCGACCGCGAGGGCTTCGGGCGGCGCGCGTTATCCATCTCTCTGGAAGAATTGCGGCTATCGCTCAGCTTGCAGGTGGAAGCGCTGAAGGGCGTGCTTGCGACTGAGAATATGATGCTCTCTCATGTGAAACCGCACGGCGCGCTTTATAATGAAGCCGCGAAGAATATCGACCTTGCGCGCACCGTTGCATCCGTCAGCACCGGCGCCGTTCTTGTCGGACCTGCCGGATCGGCCCTTGAAAGCGCCGCGAGCGAAACGGGGCTTCGTTTCTCACCGGAAGGCTTTGTGGATCGGCTATATCTTGCTTCCGGGGCGCTGACCCCGCGCAGCGAACCGGACGCGATTATCGCCGATATCGAAGCCCGCGCGGCGCAGGCGCTCGCTATCGCAAAAGGGGAAAAAATCAAAGCCAGCGACGGCGCGCCTGTAGTCAGGGCCGATACGCTTTGCATTCACAGCGACTCACCCGGGGCGGTTGATACCGCCAAAGCCGTGCGTAAAACTCTTGAACATGCCGGGGTCGCCATCAGGCCGTTCGCATGACAGTCTTTTCTTTTTCAATTGAGCCCTATGGCGAGAATGGCTGGATCGCGACGCTGTCAAAAAGCGACATGGTTGAGCGAGCGCTCACAGTCAACGCGGCGGCAGATGCGCTTCGTGACCGGCCTGGCGTTACGGACGCCGTCGCCGGCGTTGAAAGCATCGTCTTGCGATTTCGCCCTTCAGAGGTCACTGCCGAAGCGGCAAAGACAATGCTCAACGACGCCCTCCAAACGGCAAAGGCGCATTCTGCTCGATCCGAAGCGGTTATTGAGATACCGGTTTGCTATGGCGGTGAATACGGCCCAGACTTCGAAATGCTTTGTGAAAAGCTCGGCATCAGCGGCGAAGAGCTGATCTCGTTTCACTCTGCAAAAACATATCGTGTGCTGACCGTTGGATTCGCCCCGGGCTTTGCCTATCTCGGCCCGCTGCCGGACGAGCTGCAAACACAGCGTCTTGCAACGCCGCGCGCCCATGTTCCTGCCGGATCGGTTGGCGTCGCCGGCGCCATGACAGGGGTCTACGCCCTTGCCTCTCCCGGCGGATGGCCGCTGATCGGCCGTACGCCGAAATGTCTTTTCGATGCGGGAACAGACGAGCCGTTTCTGTTCTCTTCCGGAGCGACAGTCCGCTTTACCCCCATTGACGAGCCCACTTACACCGCATTGAAAGCAGAGCGGTCATGACCGCCATCGCTGAAATCTTAAAGCCTGGCCTGATGACGACCATTCAGGATCTCGGCCGTCCCGGCCTCAGGCATCAGGGCGTGCCGCTTTCCGGCGCCGCCGATCCTGTTTCCTTTGCCTTGGCCAATGCGGCGATCGGCAATAAGGCGACTGCGGCCGGCCTTGAATGCACGCTCAAAGGGCCCAGCCTTCGTTTCAAGGCGTCCGGCAGTTTTGCGCTTGGCGGCGCGGACATGAAAGCGCATCTCAACGGAAACGCGCTCCAACTCTATACGCCGTATGATGCGCAAGCTGACGATGAGCTTGTGCTCGGCGCGGCGCAAACCGGCGCGCGCGGCTATATCGTCTTTCAGGGCGGGCTTCAGGGCGATGATTTTCTGGGAAGCGCGTCCACCTATTTGCCCGCAAAACTGGGCGGCATAAACGGCCGCATGCTTGCAGCGGGCGATACTCTCATATCTGCAGGAATGCGCCCCGCTGCGCGCAGGGACATACCGACAACGCTGTGCCCCGTCATCGCGCATGACTTTTTTCTGCGCGCGCTGCCCGGACCGGAATCGGCGCAGTTGGGAGCCACCGAGCTGGCGCGTTTTTTTTCATGCGGCTGGACGGCGGGGCGGCGCGCTGACCGTATGGGACTTCAGCTCGAGGGCGCACAGCTAAAGGTTCTGGACGCCCCGCCGATGGCGTCAAGCCCGGTCTTTCCCGGCACGGTCCAATGTCCCGCCGCCGGGGAGCCATTCCTGCTGCTGTACGATGCGCAGACGGTGGGAGGCTATCCCCGCATTGCTCAGGTCATCGCGGCGGATTTGCCTCTCACCGGCCAGATACGCCCTGGCGACCGGATCTGGTTTCAGGAAGTCTCTGCAGACGCTGCATGCGAAATCGCGGCGCAAAAGGCCTCATTCTACGGCGATCTTTTGCCCTTCGGGTTTTTCCGCTGAGGCCGGCTGCACCGCGGCGCGGATTTCCGGCAGCCAATTGATGCGTATAATGACGATCACGACGCCCATGGCGATGAGAATGAAAAGCCCCGGCAGCCCGCCGAGATTGGAGAGCATTCGGACGCCATCGATCCCTGTCGTCGATGTCATGATAAACGCAACGGCGCCAATAAGCGCGCCCCAGAAGATTTTCACCCAGCGCTCTGCCCGCGGCCGTTTTTCGCCTGGGCGCATGTTTTTCAAACAAATGCTGGTGATGGAATGCGTATTTGAATCCATTGCCGTAACAAACGAAATAAAAGTGAGCCCGACAAACAGCATCATGATGATCGCGCTCGCCGGCAAGGCATCGAAAAGGGCATAGATCACCGCTTCAGGACCGTTTGCGTCAAGCGCGGCCACAAGAGCGTGGTTTTCCGCCGCATCGACGCCGATCGCCGCCCCGCCAAAGACGGTCATCCACAGGGCCCCGAATAATGCCGGCGCAGCGAGGTTGAAAAGAATGAATTCCCGCACCGTATAGCCGACGGAGATCCTGCCCAAAAAGAGCGCGGTCACCGGCGCCCAGGCGAGCCAGTTGGCGAAATAAAACACCGTCCAGTCTCGGGTCCAGTCGGAGCCTGCCCGCTCGCCCAGGGCAAGGCTGCGCGGGATGAACTCCACCACATATTCGCCCAGACTTTTCGCGCCCAAGGCCAGAATATCGACGGTCGGTCCCGCCGCCAGCACGAAGACAAGCAAAGCGAAAAAGAACCGTGTATTGAAATCGGAAAGGATCTTGATGCCTTTTTGCAGGCCGCTGATGGAAGACGCCACGAAAAGAGCGACGATGGAGAGCGTCACGAAAAACCTCAGCAGGGTCGTGTCGTAAATGCCGGCGATGGCTTCGAGCCCGCCTGCGAGAGTCATGACGCCGGCGCCGAGCGATGCGGCGACGCCCGCCACCAATGCGTAAAGCCCGACAGCATCGATAACGGCGCCCGCGCGTCCCGTGGCCGCTCGGCCAAGCAACAGCGACAAAGGCCCGCTTAAAGAATAGGGCCGGCCGAGATTGTAATGGGCCAAGGCGAAAGCGAGCGCAGGCACGGTGTAAATCGCGTAAGGCGTAATCGTCCAATGCATGAACATGGAGGATAGCGCGAACTCCGACGCCTCCTCCGAATAAGCGTCAATATGGGTATAAGGCGGCGGCGCCTTGATATGAAACATAGGCTCCGCCGAGCCCCAGAAAAGAATGCCGATGGCGATCGTCGTGCAGAGCGTGATGGAAAACCAGTTCCACCGATTGAGGATCGGCTTCGCATCAGGCCCGCCAATCCTGACGCCGCCCAGCGGTGAAAACACGACCCAGCCCATCAGGAGAACCGCCGCGAAAGAGGCGTAACTGAAAAGCCAGTCGAAACGCCTCAATATCCATTGGTTGGCGGCGCTCACCATGTGATGAAAGCCGTCAAAATCAATCAGGCTGAAAGCGAGCGCAGCGGTCAGCAAGACCACTGGCGGCCAGAACACAATCGGACGGGTGGCTTTTACGGTTTCTCTAAAAATAGCGGCAAGCCTTCATGCGCAGCGACCCAAACGGTCTTACCGTAAGAAGGCGCTATACCCAAACTTTCAGAAAACCGCCGGCTCGTATTTGAGGAAGTGGTGCCGCTTACGTGACTCGAACACGTGACCCCATCATTACGAATGATGTGCTCTACCAGCTGAGCTAAAGCGGCTTACCGGCTGGCGGAGGCGCGTCATAACTTGGGCGGGCGCAATCCGCAAGCGGTCATAGGCGCCAAAATGGCGCCTCAAGCCCCTGGGTCTAAGCCCCTCAGCGTCCCGCCGGTCGCCTTTTCCACCTGAGCGACGATCCGCGCGGAGATGGCCTCAATTTCCTCGTCCGTCAGGGTTTTTTCCCGCGGCTGAAGCACCACTTCGATGGCGAGGGATTTCTTGCCCTCGGGCACGCCCTTGCCTTGGTAAACGTCGAAAAGGCTGACATCGGCAATGAGCTTTTTCTCCGCCCCGCGCACAGCCTTTAAGAGCGCCTCGGCGGCGACGGCGTCGTCGACGACAAAGGCGAAGTCGCGCGACAGCGGCAGGAGCTCCGATGCGTCGAGCGCGGGACGGGTCTTCGCCGGTTTCTTTTTCGGCTCAGGGATCAGGTCCAAAAACACCTCGAAGCCCTGAACAGGCCCGTCCACATCCATGGCCTTCAAGACCCGCGGATGGATCTCGCCGAAATGGGCGAGCGCCTTTGGACCAAGGCGCAGAACGCCGGACCGGCCGGGATGGAAATAGTCCGGCGCATCCGCACTGGTTTGCAGGCTGGCGACCGGCGCGCCAGCCGCTTCCAGCGCTGCGATGGCGTCAGCCTTCACCGTGAACGCGTCCGCTTTCGGCGCAGCGCCCTGCCAGTGGCGTTGCGGATCGGACAACCGGGCGCCGCCAGCGGCGTTCGCATGGTCCTCGGGTTGATCGCCGCCGTAAATCGGCGCGACTTCAAAGAGCGCAAGATCCTCTCGGCCGCGATCAGCATTGCGCTGAAGCGCGGCGATAAGGTTCGGCAAAAGCGACGAACGCATAACGCCAAGGTCGGAAGCAATGGGATTAGCGAGAATGAGGCCTTTCGCCTTGATCTCGCTTTCGCTCAGGAAAAGCTCGGCGTGTTTCTGATCGAGGAACGACCAGGTCACGGCTTCCAGAAGGCCTCGGCCGGCAAGCGCGCGGCGCGCCATACGGCGGCGCTCCTGGCCCGCCGTCAGCTTCGGCGTTTCGACCGCTTTGAGCATGGGCAACGGCGCCGCAGGAAGTTTGTCGAACCCCGTGATCCGGGCGATTTCCTCAACGAGATCGGCCTTGCCTTCAATATCGGGCCGCCAGGACGGAACATCCACTTGCCACGGGTCGCTTTTGCGCACCGTGAAGCCAAGCGCCGACAGAATCTGTTCGCAGGCCTCGGGCGGCACATCGAGGCCGGTGAGGCGCTTGACCTCGGACGGCGGAAAGAGAACGGTTTTGTCCGTCTGCGGAATTTCGCCCGCCAGCACAACCTCTGAAGGCTCGCCGCCGCACATATCTATGACGAGCTGCGTCGCCATCTCCATGCCCGGCAGGATGAAATCCGGATCGACGCCGCGCTCGAACCGGTAGCGCGCATCGGAATTTATGCCCGTCTTGCGGCCGGTTTTCGCCGTGCGCAACGGGTCGAAATAGGCGCATTCGATGAACACGTTTTTGGTTTCTTCCGTGCAACCCGTATCCTCGCCGCCCATGACGCCGCCGAGACCGAGGACGCCATTGTCGTCGGCGATCACGGTCATGGTCTCGTCGATTACATATTCCTTGCCGTCGAGGGCGAGGAATTTTTCGCCTTCCTTACCGAGACGCGCGCGAATGACGCCTTTCAGCTTGTCGGCGTCGAAGACGTGCAGTGGGCGCGCCCGGTCGTATGACATATAGTTGGTGATATCGACGAGGGCGCTGATGGGGCGAAGGCCGATGGCGCGCAACCGGTCCTGCAGCCATTTCGGGCTGGGGCCGTTTTTAACGCCGCGCACATAACGCCCGGCGAATACGGGACAAGCGTTTTCAGCGCCCGCCGGAAAGTCGAGAACGACATTTTGCGGCGAGGGGAACGCCCCCTTGACCGGCTTCGGCTCGGGCGAAATGAACTTGCCGATTCCGGCTGCGGCGAGGTCGCGGGCGACGCCATCGACGCCGTTCGTATCGGGGCGGTTCGGCGTTACCTCGAAATCGATCACCGGGTCATTGGCGCCCATGACCTTGGCCACCGGCTCGCCGACCTTTGCCGAAACCGGCGCCTCGATAATGCCGTCATGATCGTCGCCCAATTCAAGTTCGCGCACGGAACACATCATGCCGTGGCTCTCGACGCCGCGGATTTTCGCTTTCGAGAGCGTGACATCAATGCCCGGCACATAGGCGCCCACAGGCGCATAGGCGACCTTGATCCCGGCCCGCGCATTGGGCGCGCCGCAGACAATCTGCATCTCGCCATCCCTGGTCGCCACTTTGCAGACTTGCAACTTGTCAGCATCGGGATGCGGCTCTGCGGAAAGAACTTCGCCGATGGTGAAGGCTGAAAGGCGCTCTTCCGGATTCTCGACCTCTTCAACCTCAAGGCCAACCGCGACCATGGTCTCGACGATCTCATCGAGGCTGGCGTTCGTCTCGAGATGTTCTTTCAGCCAGGACAGGGTGAACTTCATGACGCTTCATCTTCCGAAATGGTTTGCAGGAGGCGCGCGACGACATCCTCGCCGGCGCTTTCGCATTTTTTGACAGGTTTTGGCCGGGACGCATTTTCCGGCCCCGCGACCCAGCATTTTTCAAAGACCGAGCAGTAGCAGACGCCGAAATAAGTCTCAGCCGTGTCGGCGGCGAAGACGCGCGCTTTCAACGCTTCAAAGCCGGCGCGGGTTTGTTCGTTGCGGTCCCAGAGGAGGAGGATCGCCTCGCTTTTTTCGCCCGCCGCCAGCATGCCGATGGCGGAATCGAGGCTCGACGAAAACCCTTCATGCAATTGCGGCGGCAACAGGCGGTCGCGCAAATCCGCCCAGTCGCGAACCGGCGCGCCGTCAACGACCAACTCCGCGCTTTCGATCATGGCGGGGCCGATGCCGTCATTCTTGATGGCGACGCGCATGGCGTAGCCTTCGGGCTCTGTCGAGAAACCGCTGGTGATGCTGACCGCGGGCAGGACGCTCGCATGCTGCTGTTTGCGCATGATCTGCGCCTGATCCCAGGCGACGAACAGCGCGCAGGCGCCGATGACCATCGCCGCGATGGAGCCGACGGTTTCGAAATTGAAGGAAAGACGTTTTTCCGGCTTGGTCATCAGAGCGCCTCAACAACCCTTTTCAGCGCGTCTTTAACGGGGCCGGCGATTTCGGCGAGGCCGGGATTATCAACCGCCTGCATGGAAGCGACAGGGTCGACCGCAGCGACTTCAACGCCATCATCCGTTTGCTGAACTATCACGTTGCAGGGAAGCATGACGCCAATCTTGCTCTCAGCGGTCAGCGCTTTAAGCGCCATTTGCGGGTTGCAGGCGCCAAGAATGCGATAGGGCCGGAAATCCACGTCTAGCTTCTTCTTCATGGTCGCAGCGACATCGATATCGGTGAGCACGCCGAAGCCTTCGGCTTTCAGCGCTTCCGTCACGCGTGCGATCACGTCGTCAAAGCCGCCGGAAACGGTTTTCGCGATGTAGTAGGTCATGTGAAGCCTCCTATTTGCTCAATCCCGCCCAGAGGCTCGGCTGGTCGGCGGCGTCGAATCCGTAATGCTCGAGCCAGCGCGCATCGGCGGCGAAGAAATCGCGCAAATCGGGAATGCCGTATTTCAGCATGGCGAGGCGGTCGACGCCCATGCCCCAGGCGAAGCCCTGATATTCATCCGGGTCGAGGCCGCAATTGCGGAGCACATTCGGATGCACCATGCCGCAGCCGAGAATCTCCATCCATTTGTCGCCCTGGCCGAAACGCACTTCATTTCCGACTCGCTCATACTGCACGTCCATTTCCGCCGAAGGCTCCGTGAACGGAAAGAAATGCGGCCGGAAGCGTGTTTTCACATCGCTAATCTCGAAAAAGGTTTTGACGAAGGCCTCGAGCGTGCCTTTCAGATGACCCATATGGGTTTCCTTGTCGATGACGAGGCCTTCGACCTGGTGAAACATGGGCGTGTGAGTCTGATCCGAGTCACAGCGGAAGGTGCGGCCCGGAATGATGATCCGGATCGGCGGTTTCTGGCTCATCATCGTGCGGATCTGCACCGGCGAGGTATGCGTCCTGAGCAGCATGCGGCTGCCGTCCTCCTTCGGCTCGAAGAAGAACGTGTCATGCATCTCCCGCGCCGGGTGGTCGGGCGGGAAGTTCAGCGCCGTGAAGTTATGAAAATCGTCTTCGATGTCCGGGCCTTCAGCGACGTCGAATCCCATGGCGGAGAAGATCGCAATGATTTCTTCCGTCACCTGACTGACGGGGTGAATCTTGCCTTTCGGTTCTGGGCGGATCGGCAGCGTGACGTCGATTTTTTCCGAGGCCAGCCGCGCATTGAGCGCCGCCTCTTCAAGCTCGGTTTTCTTCGCCTCGATCGCATCGGCGATACGGGATTTCAGGCCGTTGAGCGCCGGTCCCATTTCCTTGCGCTCTTCCGGGCTCATCTTGCCGAGCGTTTTCATCCGCTCGGAAACGACGCCCTTTTTGCCGAGTGCGGCGACGCGCACGTCTTCAAGCGCCGCGCCGGTTTCAGCGGCGGTGATTTTGGCGAGAAGATCGCGCTCCAGATTTTCAATGTCGGACATGGGGTCCGGTCTCCCGTCGCTAAAACAAAAAAAGCGCCATCCTCGGATGACGCTTATCGGCAGACGCCGCTTCGGTCACCCGTTCAATGAGCGCTCCCAAAAAAGAACTCAAATTTCGGCATGAAAGCGGATCCTGACTGCTTGCGATCTCTCCATATAAAGAGCGGGCCCTCTTGTCGAGGGCCCGCTTCATGGCTTGGTCCGGTGAGAGAAGGCGTCAGCTTACTGGGTCGAGGCCAGTTGCTGGATTTCCGCGCCATCGGCATAGGCGGTCAAAAGCGGGGCGCCAATCTTTTCAACGCTTTCCGCAAGCGTCGTCTCTATGCAGCTTCTCATCGTAGAGACGATGATTGGGGAACCGGCCAGCTCCTTCTTGCAGACGGATTTGGCGGCGGATTCGAGCTCTGCATACAGCTCTTCCACATAGGCGGCGTCATTGAGACGGGTGCGGTCGTATTCGACCACCATTTCGGCGGCGGAGGCCGCCGACTGAGCGACAGCAAAAACAGAGGCGGCGATAGCAAGGGTCCGGATCATTTCGATTATCCTTTTCAATAGGTTAGCGAAAGCCCGGGCGTCTCCTTTTGTTATTGATCACAACAATGCTGCGACGCACAATGAATATCATGCTCGCTCATTCAGTCAAGCATTTTGTATGTGTTGCGTACAGTTTATATGAAATTCGACCCAACCAAAAGAGAAAGGCGCCTGGGAACCAAGCGCCTTTCAGAGTCGTTTTTATCGCGAAAAGGTTGTTACGCGAGGGCCGCTTTCGCCTTGTCGGCCAGCGCCTTAAAGGCTTCCGGCTCATGAACGGCGATGTCGGCCAGCACCTTGCGATCCACCTCGACGCCGGCCTTGGTCAGGCCGTCAATGAAGCGGGCATAGGTGAAATCGAGTTCGCGGCAGGCCGCATTGATGCGCTGGATCCACAAAGAGCGGAAATTGCGCTTTCTTGCGCGGCGGTCGCGATAAGCATACTGGCCGGCCTTTTCCACGGCCTGATTGGCGACGCGGAAGGTGTTTTTCCGGCGGCCGTAATAGCCTTTGGCTTTGCCGATGATTTTCTTGTGGCGGGCGTGGGCGGTGACGCCTCTTTTCACACGTGACATATGGAAATCTCCTTAGCGCGCGTAGGGCATGTATTTCTTGACGATTTTCGCGTCGGCGTCCGCAAGCACATCCATGCCGCGGTTCTGGCGGATTTGCTTGGGCGTACGCTTGATCATGCCGTGACGTTTGCCGGAGACGCCGGCCTTGACCTTCCCGGAGGCGGTCATCTTGAAGCGCTTTTTGGCGCCTGATTTGGTCTTCAGTTTGGGCATTTTGCTTTTCCTTTAAGGGTCCTTTCGGACGCGCAACAAGACCGCCAAGGCATGCCATATGGCCCGGCGACCGGTGAGAAGGCGCGGGTTATAGCCGAAGAGCCCGGGATGGCAAGGGATTTTCCTTATTTTACCAGGAGAAGGATCCCGCCAGCGAGCGCCGCCGCAGAGAGCGCGAACAAGACCGCCTGAACCCGCGGCGGCAGCCGTTTCACAATATGCAACACCTGCAACTCCTTTCACCCTGTTTCCCCTTCATTATGGGGCTTGCGGCCGCGCCGTGACAAGCGTCGGAGAGCTAGGTAGCATTCGCCGGGGCGCGCATTCATCCCGCATAATGAGGACGGAGCGCAGTTAGTGGACGAACCGAAAAGAACTTCGAGGGCGGCGGCGACGATGGTCAGCATCCTCGCCTGCATGTTCTTCAACCTGCTCCAAGGCGCTGAAGCGCACCCTCTTTCAGATTACGATCCCGTCGAGTGGGTTCCTTATCGGCTCGATTATCAGGGCTGGATAACCGTCAATGCGAGCGTCAATGACGACGGCCCCCACGATTTCATCGTCGATTCCGGCGCCACGATCACCTCCGTCTTCGCCAATCTTGCGGAAGGCCAGGATTTCCAGCCTGCCAATCGCGGCCCCATACGCATTCTGGGGCTTGCGAGCGCGAAGGCCCTGCCAGCCTATCTTCTGGGGAAAATCAGCGTCGGGCGCCTGAAGCTTGAAAACCATACGGGCGTCATTCTTCCGGACTGGGCGCCGCCAAACACGCCGCCTCAGGGCGTGATCGGTCTTGATCTTCTGACACGCCACACCGTCCTGGTAGACGCCGATCGCAGGCGGCTCGAATTCTATTCGCGAAGCGCCAAACCCGACCGCCGTCATTCCGGATGGAGCCGAACGGCATTGCGGCCCCTACACATCGCCGATCAGGATACGCCGCTTCATACGGTGAACATTCGCATCCGTGGTCTCGATATTCCCTGCGTTCTCGATCTTGGCGCCTCCGGCACGATCTTCAATCGTGAGGCGTTGCAGCAATTACAGGGCGGCCTCTACATAAACAGCTTCGGGCGGCGAAGCTCCACCACCGCTTCCCGGGTCAATGACATTTTCGATGATTCCGACACGGCCGTCGCGGTCAATATGTCCAGACTGAAGATTGGCGGCGCCACCTGGCGCAACAAGGTAGTTATTGTCTATGACGCAGAAATCTTTGAAGCTTTGAATGCGAGCAGCAAGCCTTTTTGCCTGGCGGGCATGGACCTGTTCACAGAACGAAGCTTTATTTTCGACTTTGAAAACGAGCGATTTTACATTGGCCCCTCCGGCCGCTAAGGCGGATCATCCATCTTTCGGGAGTATCCTATGACGCGTTTGTTTCTTCTTGCGGCTCTCTTTTGCCTGCCCGCCGGCGCACAGGCCGCAGACTACGCGGTTGTTCATGCGGGCCGTCTGCTCGCCTTTCCCGGCGAAGAGGCGAGGTCAGATCAGACCGTCATTATCAAGGACGGCATGGTCGAGCGCGTGGCGGCCGGTTTCATCGGCCAGGATGAGATTGGAGCAAGCGCAGACGACACGGTTGCCGTCCATGATCTGAAAAACATGTTCGTCATGCCGGGCCTGATCGACGGCCATGTGCATATCTTGAGCGAGAACAATCCGCGGGCGCGCCTGCAGCGCGTCGAAATGTCAGAAGCCGATCTCGCCATTGCCGGCGCCGGCTTTGCCGAGAAAACACTGATGGCGGGATTTACAACCGTGCGCGATGTGGGCGCAGGCTCCTCCGACGCCATCTTTGCATTGCGAGACGGCATCGCGCGCGGCGATGTTCCGGGCCCGCGCCTCTTCGCGTCCGGCGCGACCATTTCGGTGACCGGCGGCCATGGCGACGGCACGCAAGGCTATACAGACGAAATCGCAGAACTTCTGCATTCAAAGGGCGTATGCGACGGCGTGGGCGAGTGCCGCAAGGCGGTGCGCGAGCAGGTGCGCCGCGGCGCCGATCATATTAAGCTGACGGCGACGGCAGGCGTTCTGTCCAACACGGCGGCCGGTCTTGAACAGCAATTTTTCGACGATGAACTGAAAGCCATCATGGATTCAGCCCACGCCATGGGCCGCAAGGTCACGGCCCATGCGCATGGGGTCAACGGCATCAACGCGGCCTTGCGCGCCGGCGTCGATTCCATCGAACACGGAACCTATCTGGACAATGAATCGATCCGGTTGTTCAAACGCACCGGCGCCTATCTTGTGCCGACACTGCTCGCCGGCGCCACGGTCGTGGAATGGGCGGAAGACCCGACATCCTTCCTGCTGCCGCCGCAACGCGCAAAAGCCTTGCAGGTAGGGCCGGTGATGCATGACATGGCGAAACGCGCCCATGAAGGCGGCGTCAAGATCGCCTTCGGCACTGACACCGGCGTTTCGAAACATGGCGAGAATGCTCGCGAATTCGCGCTGCTCGTCTCGGCGGGCATGACGCCGATGGAGGCGATCCGCGCGGCCACTGTCGCCGGCGCCGACAATCTCGGCAAATCCGACGTGCTCGGATCAATAGCGCCCGGCAAATATGGAGATCTCGTCGCCGTCGAGGGCGACCCCTTATCCGACGTCACCGAGCTTGAAGACATCGACTTTGTGATGAAGGAAGGCGTTGTCTACAAAAGACCATAATGAAAAATCCATTCCGGTTGACGCCGACATCTATTCCTCTAACGCCGCCTTATGCCAGCATTCCGGCAAGACAATATCCTTTTTGTCCGGGATGTTGGGCATATCGAGGGCATGAGGAAAAGAGAGAGGCTGCATCCCAACAGCAGATCTGTCACGCCTTAAGAACGTGAATTCAAGCGTGCGCGGTACGGTGAAATTTCTCACGGACCAGGCCGGATCAGCGTTATTCGGATGAATATGGCAGATATAGTGGCTTTCCAGGAGTTTTTTAAAGACCTGTCGAATGGTCCCAAAACTCTCGCGGTCGAATAGCCGCTCCATCCCGTGAAATTCAATAATGAGAATGCGAAAGCGGTGCAGAACATCGCGCGGAGTATCCAGGATCACTTCGTACTCGGCGCCTTCAATATCCATTTGGAGGATAAGGTCGCCGTCCACTGAATTATTGCGAACCCATGTCTCAAGGCGCATAAAAGTTTCATCGTCGCTGACGCCCAGGAATTTCTTTTGAAACGAGATCATACGATCGGAGATTGGCGCCTGCTCGACGGAGTAATCTGCAAGAAATGATCGAATGCCGCGCGCCGCCAGAGCATTTTCGAACGTCGCAATATCCGAAACTCCCGGCGAGAAGCAGACTTCTATGCCTTCAAGGTCATCTGGCGCCACATATCCGCCATCGAAATCTCCGCCAATGCGAATGAATGGCTTATCCACCGCAGTTGGGCGCACGAGACGAAAGAACGCCATAAGATCATCGTCTTGCGTCACCTTCGACAGGTAAACGCCGCGCCGGGCAAACTCGTTTCGAATATTTGATAATATGGTCATAAGCCCTGCAGGAACGGTAGATTTTCGTTAGCCGCCGGGCTCACACATAATCGAGCGGCAGCTCCGTCGTCTGTTTCAACACTTCCATGGAAAAGGTGGACGTGAAGTCGGAGAAATCAACGGACGAAATGAGCCGTTTATAAACCCGGTCGTAATGCGTCATGTCAGGGACGACGACTTTCATCAGATAATCGATCTCCCCGCTCATGCGATGGACCTCTACGATTTCCGGAATGCGCCCCACGGTCTCCGCGAACCGACGCAACCAGGCTTCGTTGTGCTGGGCGGTTTTGACCGAAATGAAGGCTGTCAGAGAAAGCCCCAGCGCCTCCGGATCCGCGAGCGCCACCCGGCGCTGGATCACCCCTTCGTCTTCCAGCTTTTTGATCCGCCGCCAGCAGGGGGTCGCGGAAAGCCCGACCGATTCGGCAATTTCACTAACTGGCGTCGCTGAATCGCGTTGCAGTGCCGCTAATATGGCTTTATCCGTTGGGTCCATTCTAATAATAATGGCAGAATTAGAAAAAAGTCGCAATCATTAGTTTTTCTATTTACCTTAGTAGGATATTTTTTCACCGGTTCGCGCGTAATCTCAGCCTTAAAGCGGGAACTGAAAGCACCATGATCAAGCGAGCCTTTACCGAACATCCGGCCAGCGTCGGAGAAACCTATTTCCAGCATATGGGCATGGCTTTCGGTTTCGGGGGGAAAATGATCCTCTCCGGCCTCGCCTGCCTCCTTCATGGGATTTTTCCGTTTCTGTTTGTGCGCACCGGACGCACCTGCATCGAGGACCTGCACCGGCGCATGGTGACCCATCGCGACCGGCGCAAAGGCTCTGAGGCGGCCCTGCTCACTCTTGCCCGCGACAAGCAATCGCTTCACGCCGCAGAGTAGATCTCGCAGCGCAAAGGCGCTCCGGCCGATGACCCAATTCACGCGCATCGCCGATCAGGCGAAAATGCAGGCGCCCGGCTTGCTTCTCGCCGTAACGGTGGCGCTCGCCTCGTTGTTCATCTCTTCGCGTTATGGCGGGCCGGTTATGCTGTATGCGATCCTGTTCGGCATCGCCTTCAACTTCATGAATGAAGACGCCAAGACGCGTCCCGGCGTCCAGTTTGCTTCGAAGCGAGTGCTGCAACTGGGCGTTATTCTGCTCGGCGCGTCGGTGACGTTTTCTGAAATCGCAGAACTCGGCTGGGCGACAGCGCTGCTTGTCGTCGCGGCGGTGACGACGACAATGGGGGCGGGATTTCTGATCGGCCGCAGCGCAGGATTGACCGCGCCGCATTCAACACTGTCCGCGGGGGCCGTCGCCATTTGCGGCGCCTCGGCGGCGATGGCGATCGCATCCGTTCTGCCGCAAACGAAGGAGAGCGAGCGAAATCTGATACTGACGGTCGTCGGCGTCACCACGCTCTCCACCATCGCCATGGTGACATATCCGTCGATCACGCACCTCTTCACTTTCACCGACATGCAGTCGGGCGTCTTTCTCGGCGCCACCATTCACGATGTGGCGCAGGTGATCGGCGCCGGCTACATCGTCTCGGACGAGGCGGGCGCCGTCGCCGCCGTCGTCAAACTCATGCGCGTGACCCTGCTCGCGCCGGCGGTGTTCGTTATTGCGCTGCTCTTTTCCCGGCATGCCGGCGCTGAAGCGACGGGGCGGGCCTTTCCGATTTTTCTCTTCGGCTTCGCCGCGCTGATGGCGGCGAACAGTTTCGGACTTGTCCCTCATGAAGCGCGCGAGCTTCTTTCCGGCGCATCGCGGTTTTCTCTCGTGGTCGCGGTCTCGGCGCTGGGCGTTAAAACCTCCCTGAAAGACCTTTTCGAAGTGGGGCCAAAACCGATCGCCGCGCTGGCTTTTCAGACCGTTTGGCTGGCGCTTTTTGTCGGCCTCGCCGTGGCTTTCGGAAAAGGCGTGCTGCCCCACTAATTCAAGGGGTTAACGCCCTCTTAAAGCGGCAATCTTCACCGCCGCTTTTTCCGGATTTTAACTCCAATCGGCGAGGTTCTGCGGGTTCAGAACACCCCCGGGGAGCCCGCACATGACGGATCAGCCGCTTCAGACCCGCATCGCCGCCATTGGCGCAGACGGCTTCGTCTCCGCCGACGAAGTCCTTTTCCTGCGCAGCAAGGTCTTCGCCAACGGAATTGTCGAGCCCGCAGAGCTCAATGCGCTTTTCGACCTCGGCGACCGCGCGCAGGACGGCGATGCGGAATGGTTTCAGTTTTTCGCTGAGGCCGCCGCGGATTTCTATCTCCGCGAAGAAGAGCCCCATGGTTATCTGACCGCGGAAGAATTCCAGTCGCTGAAAGCGCGTGTCATGCGCAACGGGCACGCCAATGCGCTTGAGATCGCGCTGATGGTGAAACTTATGGAAACGGCGGATGAGACTCCGCCGGAAATGGCCGCCTTTGTCGGCGAACAGATCAAGGAACTGATCCTCGACAAGCCGGGCGGGCCGGTCGTTTCGAAACAGGACGCGGTGATGATCCGCCGTTATCTTTTCGCCGCAGGCGGCGACGGCAATGTCGCCGTGACGCGCCGCGAGGCCGAACTCCTCTTCGATATCAACGACGCCACGGAAAATGCGCGCAACAATCCGGCGTGGACGGAGCTTTTCGTGCAAGGCGTCGTCAATCATCTGATGGCCCATCTCGGCTACAAGGCGCCGAGCCGCGAGGAAGCCTTCCGCCGCAACGCATGGGCGAAAGACCAGTCCGTCAATGTGGGCGGCTTCTTCAAGAAGATGATCGCCGGCGGCCTGTCGGGATTTCGCGCCACGGAAAGCGTTGCGTCCGCCCATAACGAACAGCGCGAAGCGGAGATCGCCCAGGCAGAACAGCTCACCAAGGCCGAAGCCGACTGGCTGGCCGCGCGCATCGGCAAGGATGGCGGCTTCGACGTCAATGAGCGCCGCCTCATCGAACGCCTGCGCGAGCTTGAAAAAGAACTGCCCGATGGCCTGAAAGCGCTCATTGAGCGCGCGGCATAAAAGATGGCGAACGGCGCATCACAGTTCGCCGTGGCCCTGCTGGGAGCCGCGCTCATGGCGACGACCCCAGGCTGCGGTCAGCTTGCCGGCGGCAAATTCGACTACGCCACGGCATCGCTTGAAGACAAGCAACGTTATCTTGAGGCGAAGGCGAAAAATTTTTCCCGCGGCTTCAATCTGACCAAAGGCGGCGCGTCGGAGATTACCAGCACCTATATCGACGCGGCCACCGACCTGGTGAGCATCACCATGCAGTTGAAAGACCCGAAGCTTGAGCATGCGCCCGTCGGCAATCTCGGTCCAATCCGGGATACGATCCTGAAAACCGCCTGCACGCTGACAGAGCGCAACTTGCTGGCCGAGACCGACTTCAATATGCGTCTGCGGTTTTTGAAACCCGGCGGCGCCAAGCTGATGACGGTGGAAGTCAACGGCGAGTCTTGCGCGCCTTATATGGCGTAGACGCTGCCTCAAAGCGCGACGTCCGTATAAATCCGCCACTACCGGCCCGCAATTTTCATCCGCATATTTACAGGCGTCGCGGCGAGGCTGGCGCCATTTGACATTTTCTGCCCACGGATGTTTGCGGGACTGCGCCCGGCAATTCGCCGCCGTGGCGTTCCTTACCGCCTCAGCGAGAGTCGCGCCTTTGAACTCGTTGCTTCTCATGGACAGCGCCTTCAGCATTCGTTGGTGAACCTGAAGGACACTCTAGGGCCACCTGCAAACTGGTGGATAACTATTCACCAACACTGGGAATTCTTGAAGAATTCAACAAAAGTGATGAATTTTTAAAGCCGCGTTTCGTGTTATTGGGGTGTGGTCAACGCGCCTAACTTGTCGGCTCGCCGTCCTGAAACTTCGACACGAAGGCCGAGATAACATCCGCCCAGCGGGCGATGTTTTGCGACAGGTGCTCCTCGGTGACGCCGCCATTCAGTTCGATGACGTAATCGACGCCGACCTCGTTCGTGCCCGGAAGGACATAGGCGCGGCCGAACACCTGACTGTCATTGAAGCTGTTGACGATGCGGTAATCGCTTTCGGCGGCGTCGCGCCCGAGTTTGAAATTGGCGAAGAAGACCAGCGTCTCGCAGGCCTTGGGCGAGCCTGAACAGGAAAGGGCGCGGACATAAAAGCCGAACTGGCCCGCCTTGCCTTGCGCCACAGGCGCGCCGGTGGCGCTGTCGGCCATCATGTCGGGACTGAGACCGGCTTCGGCGAGAACGCTTTCTAGCTGGTCGGCCGTCACGCCGCTCAAGGTCGCCGACCCGCTTTGGGCCCCCGCCCCGCCGGCAAGCGCCATCCCGAATGCAATCGCCGCCAGAAAATGCTTCATGACCCGCCCCACGCAAAAGTTACCGTCCCTGCCTCAAGCATGACCGAAAAGGCCCCGCTTTGGCAATGGCTTGGCCCGTTTTCCGGCGCATCTGACGCGTTGACTTGGAAAAGAGGCGGCCTATGTTCGCCCGAAACACCGCAACGCCTGACCTTCCCGGAATCTTCATGGCCAATCCAGCGCAGACTTCCCGCCCCCTCTCGCCGCATCTTCAGATCTGGCGGTTCACCCCCTCCATGGCCGCCTCGATCACCCACCGCATTACAGGGACGATCAATTATGGCGGCCTCGTCCTGGTCGGCGTCTGGCTCGCAGCGCTCGCCTTCGCGCCCGACCTTTACGGCGCGGTCGCCGGCTTCGTGCGCTCGCCCTTCGGCTTCATTCTTGTGGCGGGTTTCGTCTGGTCGCTCTCATTTCATCTGATGAACGGCCTTCGACACCTTTACTGGGACACCGGCCGCGGCCTGGCGCCGGCGACGGCGAAGAAGACCTCAATCGCGATCTATATCGGCTCGGTCCTTCTGGCGGCGATCATTCTCTGGGCCGGATATGCAGCGCAGGCGGGAGCGTAATCATGGCGCAGCACAAAGGCACCTCCACCTTCATCCTCCAGCGCGCCACGGCGGCCCTCATGATCCCGCTCGTCCTCTGGTTTCTGATCGGCATGGTCTCCCATCTGGGCGCCGATTTCGAGGCTGCGCGGGCCTGGGCCGCGCATCCCTTGAACGCCATTCTGCTGGCGCTTTTGTTCGTCATCGGCGCTATTCACATGCGCATCGGCATGGCGGAAATCATCGCCGATTACATCCATGGCGGCCTGAAGGGCGTCTTGTCGGCGCTGAACTGGATCGTTGCGCTCGCCGTCATCGCCGGCGCCGCGTGGGCCGTTTACACCATTTCATTTGCAGGCTGAGCAGCCGGGAACCCATCCATGACTTCGAGCTACGAAATTGTCGATCACGAATATGACGTCGTCGTCATCGGCGCCGGCGGCGCGGGGCTTCGCGCGACTCTGGGCGCGGCGCAGGCGGGTCTCAAAACCGCCTGCGTGACGAAAGTCTTCCCGACCCGCTCGCACACCGTGGCGGCGCAGGGCGGCATCTCCGCGGCCCTCGGCAACATGTCCGAAGACGACTGGCGCTGGCATATGTACGACACCGTCAAAGGCTCGGACTGGCTCGGCGACCAGGACGCCATCGAATATCTCTGCAAGAACGCGCCCGCCGCCGTTTACGAACTTGAGCATTGGGGCGTGCCGTTCAGCCGCACTGAGGAAGGCAAGATCTATCAGCGCGCTTTCGGCGGCATGACCCGGAATTACGGCGAGGGTCAGGTGCAGCGCACCTGCGCCGCCGCTGACCGCACAGGCCATGCGATCCTGCACACGCTTTACGGCCAGTCGGTGAAGCAGAACGCGAAATTCTTCATCGAACATTTCGCCCTCGACCTTATCATGTCCGAAGACGGCGAATGCCGCGGCGTGATTTCGTGGGAGCTCGACACAGGCATCATCCACCGTTTCTCCGCGAAAATGGTGATCCTCGCCACCGGCGGTTACGGCCGCGTCTATTTCTCCTGCACCTCGGCGCATACCTGCACCGGCGACGGCAACGCCATGGTCCTGCGCGCCGGGCTTCCCTTGCAGGATATGGAGTTCGTGCAGTTCCACCCCACCGGCATTTACGGCGCCGGCGTTCTCATCACAGAGGGCTCGCGCGGCGAAGGCGGGTATTTGACGAACTCCGAAGGCGAGCGCTTCATGGAGCGCTATGCGCCCTCCGCCAAAGACCTCGCCTCGCGCGACGTGGTCTCGCGATCCATGACCATCGAGATCCGCGAGGGGCGCGGCGTCGGTCCCAACAAGGACCACATTCACCTCAACCTCAATCACCTCGACCCGAAAGTGCTGGCGAGCCGCCTGCCCGGCATTTCCGAAAGCGCGAAGATTTTCGCCGGCGTCGACGTGACCAAGGAGCCGATCCCGGTGCTGCCCACCGTCCACTACAATATGGGCGGCATCCCGACGAATTATCATGGCGAGGTGACCACCAAGCGTGGCGACGACGCAGAAGTGATCGTGCCGGGCCTGATGGCCATCGGCGAGGCGGCCTGCGTGTCCGTCCATGGCGCCAACAGGCTCGGCTCCAACTCGCTCATCGACCTTGTGGTGTTCGGCCGCGCGGCGGGCCTTCGCTGCGGCGAGGTCGTCAAGGCGGACGGCGCCAATCCGGACCTCCCGCAGCAGGCGACCGACGAGGCCCTCGCGCGTCTCGACAAGTTCCGTCACGCCAAGGGCGACACGCCCACCGCCGTTTTGCGCGCGCGCATGCAGTCGGTCATGCAAAACAATTGCGCCGTCTTCCGCACTGGCGAGGTCCTCGAAGAAGGCCGCGAGAAGATCAAGGAAGTCCATGACGCCATGCCGGATATCGGCGTCACCGATCGCTCCTTAATCTGGAACACGGACCTCGTGGAAACGCTGGAGTTTGATAATATGATCGGTCAGGCGGTCGTCACCATGGAATCGGCGGCGAACCGCAAGGAAAGCCGCGGCGCCCACGCCCGCGAAGACTTTCCCGACCGCGATGACGCCAACTGGATGAAGCACACCGCCGCCTGGTTTTCCAATGGCAAGGCGACCCTCGACTATCGCCCGGTGCATAACTTCACGCTGACCGACGAGATCAAATATATCGAGCCGAAAAAACGGGTTTATTGATCCCCGACCCTCGACGCATAGCTGTAGAGCGGCGTTAAGCACTTCCAGCGCTAAGGAAACTGTTCACCATTTCAAAATAATCTGGGCCGTTCAGAAACCTGAAGGCCAGATATCATGACGTCAGCTTGCCCCGGCTGCCAGGACGGCAAAACGTTCAAGACGGACTTTACAATGGCGTTCCAACCCATTGTGGACGTCGTCGCCGGCGAAGTCTGGGCCTATGAAGCGCTGGTGCGCGGGCCTGACGGCGATCCTGCAGGATCGGTTCTGCAATCCGTCACGCCCGAAACGCTCTACGCCTTCGACCAGGCCTGCCGCGTAAAGGCGATAAAACTGGCGGGCGCTCGCATGCCAAAAGGATCGCGCGCCCGGCTTTCCATAAATTTTCTGCCCAATGCGGTCTATGAACCGCGCGCCTGTATCCGCGCCTCACTCGCCGCCGCCGCAAAAGCGAATTTCGATCCGTCCCGGCTGATGTTCGAATTCACAGAGAATGAGCGGATCGACGACGTCGATCATGTGGAGAACATCATCCGCGAATATCACAAAATGGGCTTCACGGTCGCCATCGACGATTTCGGCGCCGGCCATTCAGGGCTTGTGTTGCTCGCCCGGTTTCGGCCCGATGTGCTGAAGCTCGACATGGATCTTATCCGCGACATCGACACCAGTCACAGCAAGCAGGCGATTGTCGCAGGCGTCGCTGCGATCGCGCGCTCCCTGGAGATCGATCTTCTTGCAGAAGGCGTGGAGACCAAAGCGGAACTTGGATGTCTGCGCGCCGCCGGCATTCGCCTGTTTCAGGGATGGCTGTTCGGCGAACCTGCGGTTGAGCGCTTTGAAGAGGTTGATTTCGCGGCGCTGGGTTTGCCGCAACATTCCGAAGACGAACACGCTGAAGTCACGTCGCGCATTCGCGCGTGAGAGTCGCCCGCATAAGGCCCTGCGGCTCTCCCGTGATCGCCTGAACGAACAACCCGACCGTCAGCGCGCTCGGGATTGCCAGTGAAATTTTGCCTGTTTGACCGAAAGCTATTATCCTTCCCGTTGAAACTGGGGAGGTTTTTTTCATGACAATGACACGACGCCGCGGGGCCGGATGCGCCGCTTTAATCCTCACCCTGCTTGTGGCTTGCGGCGCGGGTGACAAGCCCGAAAAACGTCCCTCTTCCCTCTCCGAAGACAAAGCCATTGATGCCATTGAGGAATATCATGCTGCATGGGAAGCGCTCGACTTTGAAAAGGTCGCATCCCTTCATTCCGACGATTTTGAATATCTGTTCTTTACACAAACTATCGAAGCGGACGCCTTCCCCGCGATCCTGAAAGAGGTCTGGATGACGGGCGTCGTGGAGTATGAAATCGAGGAGCAGGATTTTCGCGTTCTTCTCCTCCCGCCGGAGCATGCAAGCGTCACGCTGAAATTTTCAGATCGCGCCGTCTATGACGACGGTAATGAGCTGGAGACGACAGGCGGCATGACCTATCTCCTGCAAAACGCAGGGACTGAATGGAAAGTCCGCCGCCTTCATCACGCTGGGCCGCCCCCGCCAGAGTTTAGCGGGGAATAAACAGCCCCCCTCAAGGGACCTCCTCCTACCCAATAAAAGGCTCGCCCGCCAAAGCTTGCATGAAGATTGCGACCGTCAGCGCGACGCCGAGCCCCGCCGCAATCCAGACGATGCCTTTCGCAGCCGACGCACTCAACTTGAAGATCCTGTCCGCCGCATAGCCGAGAAGCGGCAGAACCTGCATCAGATGCGTCGCGAAGAAATGCGGCGCGCGCAAATCGCCGCCCTCGCGCGACCAGCCCACAAGGGGAAGCCCGCCGAGATCGGTGCGGGGGCCGCCGACCCAGTGCCCGGTTGGCTGCTGCGACATGTAACCGGCGATCACCAGCGTCAGGACGAAGCCGAGCGTCAGGCCAAGCCCGGCGCCGAGCTTCAGGCCCGGCGTCAGTTTTTCGCTTACCGGCGCACGCAGGAACCAGACTCCGACCACAAGCGCCGGCATGATGATCAGCAAGGCGCCGAGCCCCATGACGATATAGATCAGGGCGTCGAACTCGGTTGAAAAATTGAAATGCGAAGCGACGCCCCGCCCGGACTGCACGGCGATGATGGCGATTTCCACGATGGCCGCAAAAGCGGATATCGCAGCGACGATGGCCAGACCTTTTCCGGCTCTCGCACTATCGGACAGAAACCGGACCAGCACCGCAAGCGTCGCCAGATGCAGCGCCGTCGAGACATAAAATTTCAGCGGCTTGATCCAGATATTGATGTCGTTGACCGTGCGGACATCGAATTCCCGGGCGAGCATGGTCGCCGGAATGGCGGCCAGCAAAAGGAGCGCCGCCTGAAACCAAACGCGTTCTGAATAAGTAAAGCGCGTCATGCCGCGGCTCCTTTTTCTGCGGCGCCGCCGAGGCGCGCGATGGCGCGCCAGCCCCCATCCGTGAGGATGAAGAGCAGAAATCCGAGGGGGCCGAACATGAAGGTGAAAAAGAGGATGGGGATCTGGACGAGTCGCGTCAGGCCCGAGACGTCCGCCCGCCGGGCGATCATCGCGCCGATGGCGAGATCGAAGGCGAGATAGTGAACCCAGCCGGCGAGGAGAGCTTCATCGCTGGCGAAGAGCGCCCGAACCTCTCCCAGAGAGCTGTAGCCACCCCCCTCGGCGCCGGCGAAATGCGCCATGACGAGACCGCCATAAAGCGCGCTCAGAAGACCCGGGATGAGGATCCCCGCGGTGAACAGCACCCATTCCCACCGCCTTGGGGAGAACACCAAGAACAGCCACCCGATCATGGCCAGATTGCTGCTCCAGGAGAACAGCGTTTCGACGTCTACAGGCATCCCAAAATCCCTCGCAAAATTTGACCTTATGGCCCGCGAAACAAATCCCGCGGCGCGCTCCGATCTATGGGCGCGAGGTCTCGGCCGGCGCAATCGGCCTTACGCGAAACGGCTGGAATCCTTCGCCAATTGCAGTAAAAACCATTCGCGAAGCGTGAGTGGCGGAGACGATTTGGGGAACGAATGGCGCTGATCCGGAAATATTTTTGGCTCGGCGCCGCCACGGTGCTCGGACTGGGCGCCGTCTTCTCTTTTCTGGGCGTCTACGACACCGATAATCTGCCTTTTTACCAGCGCTACGTCTTCTGGACGGCGACCATGCTGACCGGCGCGCTGGGGACGGCGCTCACCGGGCCCTGGGTGTTCGACCGCCTCCTGCCCGGCCGCAATCCGGCGCTTCAACTGGCTTGCGTCGCCGCCATCATCTCCTTCCCGGTCTGGCTGGTGATCGGGGTCTTCGAAGCCAGCCTCACCGGGTCTTGGCCCTTAAACGATGTGCCGCTGCAATATCTGCGGACCTTCGCCGTCTCCATGATCGTCATCGGCGGCTCCTATATCGCCGCCAGGGCGCTCGGCCTGATCGGCGGGCTGACACCCGGCGCGGCGTCGGAGGCGGCGGCGCCATCGCCGGTTCCCGGCTTCCTCGAGCGGCTGCCGGCGAAATATCGCGGGGCCGCGCTCTATGCGGTGTCTTCGGAGGACCATTATCTGCGCGTTCATACCGATCGCGGCGAGGAGCTTATCCTCATGCGCCTTTCCGACGCCATGCGCGAGCTCGAGGGCGCCGACGGATTACAGACCCACCGCTCCTGGTGGGTCGCCCGGGACGGCGTCGCCGAGGTCGCCCGCGAGAACGGCCGGCAAAAGATTGTCTTGAAATCAGGCGTCGAAGCGCCTGTATCCCGCTCCTTCGCCGCCGAGGTCAAAGCCGCAATACTTTGACCTCTGTTCGATACGTCTTTGAGCTAGACAGAAGCAAAGCTTCGATTGCCGCTACTTCCTGACTTTCCTGCGGCGCAGGCCGGCGAATCCCGCAAGCCCCAGCCCGAATAACGGCGCCGCCGCCGGAAGCGGAACTTCGGAAACGTCGCTGTCGATATATTCGCGAACAGTAAAATCAATGTCATAGGGCGAGCTGTCGCGATAGGTCCCCGGACCGAATGTACCGAAACCGCCAAGCACTTGCGTCCAGTTCTCCGACTGATAGTCGCCGGACCATGGCGTGTTGCCGTTGCGCGGCGCGAAAGGCGAACCGCCGCCCGCGATCGCCAGATCCGCCAGCGTCGGCAACGCCTCCGATGACAGCACGGTATTGTCGACGGTCAGAAAATGCATGCGAAAATCATGGAACAGGAGATCGCCGTAAATCGGATCGCCGGTCGGCATCAAAGCCAGATCGGGGGCCGGGGTCGCGCCAGCCCGCGTCCCGCTCGGATAATCAACCACATCATCGAAGATGCGGAAGGTAATGGCGTCATAGGCGCTGCCGGGGCCCGTGTCATTGCTGACGGAAACCTGCCCGAAATTGCCGGAGACCGAGCCGCTATAGGTCGTCGCGCCGCCGCGTTGGAGTTCGAAGCTGAAATAGGTGATGGCGTTCTGATAAAACGTAGTCGTCCCATGAGGCCCCGTCGCGGCGGTGTCCGTATCATAGCGCACGGTCAGCGACGCAATATCGCCCGGCGCCAGATAGGGATGAACCTCCGTATGCGTAGTGTTATTCACCGTCGCCGTCATGGACAATTCGACGATAGCCGCTTCGCTGGCGGTGACGCTCACTGCGGCTGCAGCGCTTAAGGCTGCAAACAATCTTACTGCTGTACGCACGTAACTTCTCCTCACTCCACAACATAGTTTCCCGCGGGCAGGCGCTCGCAAATCGCCAAATCCCGCATGAGGAAAGGACTAAGGAGGAGGCAGGAGAGGCGCATCATCGAAATTGATGATGTATGGGCAATGAGAGAAGTTTTTCTACAATCCAGGCGGGCGTTGGCGGGCCGGCGGAAACCTATTTGATGAAATTCACCGTCGCCGTTTTCCCCGCGTCCACAGAAGCGACGCCGTTAACCGTGCGGGGATCGAAGCGCCACCGCGCCACCGTGCGCAGGGCCTCGCTTTCAAAACAGTCATTGGTCGAGGAGGCGATGCGCGCATTGATCGGCCGGCCTTCGGCGCTGACATCGAAGCGAATGGTGACGGATTCCGTATCGTCGGCGCCGCGGGTGCAGCGATTGGGATAATCGGGCGCCATGCTGCGCGTCAGTTCGGCCTCGACGATCACCGGCTGCGGCCGCGGCGCGGTCTGCACGCGGCGCGGGGCCGGACGTTGAGGCGTTTCAATTGCTGTGGGCGCCGGCGCGTCAGAGAGCGTCTCCGCCGCCTCGTCCCGGTCGGCGAGCTCGCCTGGAGACGCGGCGCTTGCCTGCGCCGCCGGCGTGTTATCGCGACCTGTGACATCCGCTGCCTCAGGGGTTTCCGGCGCAGCGACAGTTTCCTGCGCAGGCGTTTCATCCTCGTTCGATAGTTCAGGCGCCGCTTCTGCGGACGCACTATCGGCGCTCGTTTCGGACGCCCGGTCAGGCGGCGCAATCGGCTGCGCGGTTTGCGGCTGCTCGATGCGCGGCAGCGCAGGCGTTTCGGAACGCGCAGCGCTGTCTGTCTGCGGACGCAGCTCGATGCGGGCCTCTTCGGCTTGACGCTCGCCGCCGGCGATCACCTGATAGCCGACCCAGAGCGCGAACAGGACCACCGCCAGCATGGCGAAAATCCAGCCGAGGCGCGCGCCCTCACCCTGCGGTTCGCTGCGATCCGTGAGAGGAGCCTCGGGCGCCGGGGCGGGCGCCGCCGCAGCAGCATCCGCCTTGAATTTCGCAGCCGCGGCATCCGGGTCGAGCCCCAGAAAGCGCGCATAGGCTTTGACGAAACCGGTCACATAGGGAAGCGGCGGCAGACGGTCGAGGCGCATCCATTCGATGGCTTCGAGATGCTCGGATTTCACTTTGATGGCGCCGCTCACCGCCTCGACGGAAAGATCTGTGCGTTCGCGCATGGCGCGCAGATAAGCCCCTGCGCCCAATCGCTCCAGCGAAGGCGCGTCATCCTGGCCTTGCGGGTCTGCGGCGGATTCGGGCGCAGGCTGATGCGGCGGCTCCGCCGCGCTGCTGAATTTGATGATTTCCGCACCCTTGTCCTGGGCCATGCCGCCGGAACCTAACTCTTACTCGCTTTACGCGTTGTCGGCCCGGATGTCGCCAGATTGAGACACTCACCCGAACCAATGCCGCCGTTGAGGCGGCGCGCTCAGAAGCGAAGCATTTTCGGCGCCAGAGTTTACAGATTTGGCGCTGCCTCCGCCGCTGGCGTTAACGACTTTATCATGGAAAAACAAAGACGCCGAATCGAGCAAAAGGGAGCGCGGGACGCAGCCCGCGAAAACCTCATGAAATATAGCTGTTTCACCACCGAGATCGCGGGCGGGATCGCGCATTTGCGCTTTTCGCGCCCTGACAAGTTCAACTCTTTCACGCCCGAATTTTGGCGCGAGTTGCCCGAAGCGGTGACGGAAATTTCGGAGAATGCAAGAGCGCGCGTCATCGTCCTCTCCGCAGAGGGAAAGCATTTCACGGCGGGCATGGACATTTCCGTCTTCATGTCCGGCGCGCTGGATGCCCCGGCCGGGAACACGCATGTCGCCGCCGAAGCTTTTCGCCATCATGTGAAAGCCTTGCAGGGGACATTTTCCGCGCTGGAAAACGCCCGCCAGCCTGTGCTCGCCGCCATTCAGGGCGGCGCGGTCGGCGCCGGCGTCGATCTCGTCTCCGCCTGCGATTGCCGCTACGCGTCGGCCGATGCGTTTTTCTGTGTGCAGGAGACCGCCATCGGCATGACCGCCGATGTGGGCACCTTTCCCCGGCTGGCGAAGATCATTCCGGAAGGCTGGGCGCGCCAGATAGCGTACACAGCGGAGCGCCTGCCCGCCGAGAAGGCGAAGGAAATCGGCCTCGTCAATGAGGTGTTCGATACGCATGAAGCCTTGATCGACGGCGTTATGGAGATAGCGGGCAGGATCGCCGCCCATTCGCCGCTGGCGGTCACCGGCTGCAAGCAAATGATCAATTACGCCCGCGATCACACGACCGCCGACACGCTCGATTATATCGCCCTGTGGAATGCGGCGATGCTGCGCGCCGACGACATCAAGGAAAGCTATATCGCGAAGTCGGAAAAACGCGATCCTGCATTCGATGAGCTAAGGCCCGTCAAAAAGTCTCTATAGAGACTTTAACTCATTCACCGCCCGATCGGCGGCGTCGATCGCCCCTTGCACATAGGCAAGCGCGCTTGAATCCGAATTGGCGATCGCTATACGCCCGAGAGGTTTTCGCGCCGCGATATGGGGCCCGTCGTCGGGACTCCAGACCCAAGGGTCGTATAGCTCGTTATATTCGTAAGCATATCCATGGGGCCAGCGATTGACGGTGATCCCGGCGATATCGCGGTCCGCATCGAACCCGTAAGCCCCGAGCATGCCGGTCATCTGCTCCACAATCGCCATTTCAAAATCCTCGAAGGTCATCTGATAAAGCTTTGCGCGCCCGGCGCGATGCTGTTCGCGTTCTGGCAAACCGGGTTCCGTGGGCACGTGCTGAAGATGCGCGATGACAGGATTGTCGGGCGAGCGCGAGAATTTGACGCCGCCCATGGAAACCGGAAAATCGAGAGAGATGGATTCGAAGAACCCTTGCGGCGAATAAAGCCGATGATAACCGGCCTTTTCGAAAGCGCGCCAGTTGCGCAGCGCGACATTCGTATAGACCAAGGGAATTTTCTCAAGTTTCTCAGTCGCCGCACGCTGCACAGCATCCATTTCGGGAGCGATGTAGGGCAACATATGGAGATAGCCGGCGTAAATGGCTTTCTTGCCGCGCACGCCAAACGCTTCGCCGTCTTTCACATAGGTCACGTCAACGCCGTCATCGGCGTTCTGCGCTTTCACCGCCGTTGAGTTCAGACGAATGCGGACATCCTTGTCTTCCGTATCGAGAAGATTGTACCGCGCCCGCGCGGCCAGCGCGTCTTCCATGCTTCCGCCCGGCAGGACATCGGGTCTGAGCGCACGCATGAGCAATCTCGCAATGCTGGCGTTGCCGTCGGGGAAGTGGAAAATGTAAGGCTCATCGTTTTCGTAAGGTTCGGGGATTGCGCCATCTATGCCAAGCCCTGCAGTTCCGGGCATGCCGATGCGCGCGCCTTCGAGCGCCGAGAGGGCGTCCCACCCAACGCCCCACAGGCCTGTGATGGAGCGTCGCAACAGCACCGCGATCTCCTTATCGGCGCCGGCATGTTGCAGCAGAAACTGTTCGTAGCTTATGCGCCGGAGGAGATCGATTTTCTCGGAGACGCTTTTCCCGGCGAGGTAATCGCGCGGCGCAAAGGCCAGCTCAGCGAATTTTTCGTGGCGCGTCTCCGGCCAGGGGATGGCGGCAATGGCGGCGCGCGCAGCCTCTTCCGACGGCGCCCCGGCCCACATGCCGTAGGGCGCGCCGATCAGCCTGTCTTTGCCATAATGGGCCTTATCGAGATAAAGCCCGGCCTGCATGTTCCGGCGCGTATAAAACTCCGTATCGAAATAATCGTAAAACTTTTCGACATCGACGCCGATCTCTTTCACGAGATGCTGCGCCGCCTTCGACCATGAATGCGGTCCATCGAGGGATTGGCTGCCGCCATAGCCGATGAGTTTTGTTCCATCGACATCGAATTCATTGCGCTTGGCGTGGCCGCCGAAATCGTCGTGATTGTCAAGAATGAGAATGCGCGCGTTCTTATCCGCGCGCTGGCGCCAGAAATAGGCTGCGGCGAGCCCGGAGATCCCGCCGCCAATGACGACGAGGTCGTAATCTTCGTCGGTCTGGGTTTCCGGACGCGGCCAGCTTTTTCCTTCCCAGGCAAGCGCATGAGCGGTCTCGAAGGATCCGGCGTGAGAGCCGCGCATGCCCGTCAACGCAGGCGGATAAGGCTCATGCCTGTTAGCGCCGCATCCAAACAGGGCGGATGGGGCGAGGCCCGCAGCAATGGGCAGGCTGACGCCGCCGAGAAAGTCGCGGCGCGTGATGGAGGAAAGACGTTTCACAAAAACAAACTCCGGATGAGGCTTGTCAATCGGAGCGGAATTCAGCGGCCTCGTCAATAAACTGCGGCGGGCTGTAATGCGGCGGCGGCGCATCGCCAATGGCGGAGCGCCGCGCTTCATCGCGTTGGCGCGCAGCCTCGACCAGCGCCTTGAAGATGCGCATGTCGCCTTTTCGATAGGTGAGAAATTCCGGGTGAAACTGCACGCCGAGATAGAAGTCGCTTTCCGGATCCTCAATCGCCTGGATAAGGCCGTTCGCTTCGCGCGCCGTTGCGACGAGCCCGTCGCCCACCTTGTCTATCGCCTGCTTGTGGATTGAGTTCACGCGCCGTTTTTTGGCGCCGATAATTCGCCTCAACAGCGAGTCCTCATCGATCTCGATGGTCTTGCGGTAGAAAATATGGCCCGGCAGGGTGCTCGGGTAATCCACATCCGGAAAGGCTTCGGCGATATTCGCGTGAAGCGTGCCGCCATTGACCACATTGAGGAGCTGGGCGCCGCGGCAAATCCCGAGCACCGGCAGGCGCTCGTCCCGGGCGCGCTGGGCCCAGAACCGCTCCATCCGGTCGCGCTCACGGTCGTAATCCCCTTCCGGATGCGGCTGGCCGTCATAAAGCTCGGGGTAGACGTCACTGCCCCCGCCGAGAACGAAACCCGAAATCCACTTATCCGTATGGGGATGCCTCGCCGTTACGCGCAAAGGCTCACCCCCGGCCATGCGCACCGCAAGCCAGATCGCCCCATAGGCGAGATTATCGCCTCTCGTGGGTTTCGTGATTCCGATGACCGGTTTTTCCGTCATGCCTGAAGTCTTATTCTGATCGCTAATGCTTCATCTCGGGCGGCAGTTCCCCATGGCGAATAATCGAACTCACCACATAGAGAAAGCCGAGATTGGCCATCCGGTCTTCCTTGAAAGAAAGCTCCCCCCTCACGCCGCGCACGTCATCCGCCGCCTGAAACAGCTCGAACGCAATGTCATCATGATCAATGACCTCGCCTACGGATTTTGCAAAGCGCCGCACCGCATCGCCCACATGACCTTCCTTGAAGCTGCGTCCCGCATCGCGCCAGGCCTCGCGAAGCTTGCGGAAATCGGTTTCCGAATGGGCGATATCGGTCACAGCGGACAGCATGGCGACGCCCGGAATGCGGGTGCGTTCGCCGATATGGCGCTCATAATCCGACAGGACCCTTCCCGTCACAGTCAGCTCGTAAAGCATCCAGGGAAAATCGACCCCTGATGCAATCGAATGATAGAGCCCCGCCCAGAAACGCGGATTAACCTCGATCAGAAAAGCAGGATCGCCGCCCTCCTCAGACCAGCGATAATCGATTTCCGCAATGCCGTTCCAGCCGAGGGGACCTAAAAGCTTTTTTGAGGTTTCGAGAAAAGGCGCATCGTCCACCGTCTCACGCAACACGCCGGCGCCGGAGGTGCGCGGCCATTGGCGCAGGTTTTTATAGGCCATGGAGCCTTTGAGCTCGCCATGCTCGAAAATCACGGTGTGGCAATAATCGACGCCCTCAATGAACTCCTGAACAAGGGCCCGGTCCGCAACGAGCTTTTTATATTGCGCCATGAGCTCCTGGGCGTTGGCCGCCTTGGTGACGCCGCGCCCGCCCACCTTGTCCGGCGCTTTCAGCATTACCGGAAACCGCACCGTCTCCGCCGCGGCGCGAAGCTCATCTTCCGACGTCACTTTTACGGTCTGCGGCGCGGGCAGGCCCTGCTCCGCCGCCCAGCCCATAAGATGATCTTTCGGATCGACCCGGTCGATGGCGGCGAAATCGGGTGCGGCGATGTCGATGATCCCGTCGAAACGCTCGCGGTGTTGTGCAAAAAACCGCATGCCCTCAAAGGCCGGCATCAGGACATAGGGGCGGCCGTCCGCCGGCCGGTATTGCCTCGCCTTTTCGACCATTTTGTCGAGAAAGGCCTCCGGCTTTTCCGTGCGCACCGGATGGGTGAAATAACCGCTGATATTTTTGGAAAAGGAAAGCGCCGTCATCCCCACATCGTCGCAGCCGATAATCTCGACGCCGCGCTCATGCAGGGAGCGGGCGATCGCCAGCGACATGAGCGAACGCCCATAGGTGACGATCACCCGCCCGCGCGCCAGCTCTGAATTCTCTTCATTGCTCATAGGCTCAATATAGGCCGCCCGCTGCGTCCGGACATCCTCCCCCCTTCGCCGCGGCAAAGCCTCCCGCGCCCTAAAGACCCCATGGGATCGCCGAGTGCGACCCTGTTTCACAGTTTTTTGCACCCGTTTTCCAGCGCCGCGGCCTTTTCAGGCCCTCTCGGGGTGCTATATCTCCTCATGAAATCAGAGGATTACGCCCTTCTGATCGGCTCCCCTTTTGGCATGGAAGGCGCGGGGGACGCTTCCATGCCGAAAGGGGAAAGCTTGATTGGCGCGGCGGACGCGATAAGGCGTAAAGCCTGCGCCGATAAACAAAAGGTCTTTAAGTCGATGGTCGAACTGACGCTGCCGAAAAATTCCAAGATCAAAAAGAACGGCAAGACCTTCAAGGCGAAGGACGGCGGGGGAAAAATCCGCTCTTTCCATGTCTATCGCTATGATCCGTCGACGCCCGACAACCCCCGGGTCGACACCTATGAAGTCGACGTCTCCAACGTCTCCATGGTGCTCGACGCGCTCATCAAGATCAAAAACGAGACCGATGCGACCCTCGCCTTCCGCCGCTCCTGCCGCGAAGGCGTTTGCGGCTCCTGCGCCATGAACATTAACGGGTCGAACACGCTGGCCTGCACTAAGGGCATGGACGAATGCGGCGATGGCGACGTGCATATCTATCCGCTGCCGCACCAGCCGGTGATGAAGGACCTCGTCACCGACCTTTCGAACTTCTACAAGCAGCACGCCTATATCGAGCCCTATCTCCAGGCGAAAACAGATGAGCCCGAAACCGAATGGCGCCAGTCGCAGGAAGAGCGCGCCAAGCTCGACGGGCTTTACGAATGTATTCTCTGCGCCTGCTGTTCCACCTCCTGCCCGTCTTACTGGTGGAACGGCGAAAAAGAGAATCACGAAGACGAGTATCTGGGGCCCGCGGCGCTGCTGCAGGCCTATCGCTGGCTCGCCGACAGCCGCGACCAGCTCGATAATGAGCGCCTCGACAAGCTTGAAGACGAATTCAAGCTATATCGCTGTCACACCATCATGAACTGCGCGCAGGTCTGCCCGAAGCATCTCAATCCGGCGAAAGCCATCGCGGAAATCAAGAAGATGATGGTAAACCGGCCTGACGGAAAGACCGCCGCACAGAAGGCGGACTAGATGCTGGCGCCCGACTTTTCCGAACATTTCGGAAGGTTGGGCGAATTTATCATTGGTCTGGTCGGTCTTCTTCTCCTTGCACTAATGCACAGGGGCGTGCGCGGTTTTGCCAGTAATGGCCTCGCAGAAATCGGGCGCAGGCTGATAGCGCTCAATGCCTGGCTCACGCACAAAAATGCTTTCTATGGAGACTGGGCGCGCGCTTTCCACATGATCTTTCGTGAGCGCCGCGATCTTATCCTGATCGTCATGGCATTGACCGCCTTCGATTATCTTACAGGCTGGCACGCCGATTTCATGATCGAAAGGTTTGACCTCTCGCCAAAGTATGAAAGCTACGACTTCATCAGCATCTATATCGCCTTCTATTTGTCGGCGCCATTTGCGCTCACCCTCTTGCAGACGGCTGGCTACACACTGTTTTGTTGGCTGGCTTATCGAACGACATCCGGCGCTTCCTATAGTGAGGCGTCCCGGTTCAAACCCTTGCTTCAGGTGGCGGGTCTTTTCCTATGCCTGCATGGCGCGGAAGCCTTGGCGGATATAATCACGCCCTATCTCTTCTATACTCTCAGTCAACTCGCAGAAGACGCCCAATCCCTTGCCTTTCTGGCGGCAGGAGTTCTCGTCGGCGCAATCGCCTGTATTTTGGGCGTCCTCCTGGTAACGAAAAAACCAAAAGGCGCTAACCTCGCTACGGCATCATCAGCAATGCTCGGATATTTGCTGGCGACGCACTTGCTTCATTGGCTCTATTTTTTCCTCGACCGGGCAAGCATGGCAACCACTCTGACATGGGTTCGCGTTGCCGAGCATCACGCCAGCAATTTCACTTACACGCTGCTCTGGAATATCGCCCTCGTCGCTTTCGTGGTCCGGCTGTCAGGACCACCGCGCGAACAAGCGGAAATATCACATCACGCCGCGAATGCGGTTTGATTTGAGTTTCTTTTTTGAGCCCGCCGCCTTGATCGCGGCGGCCCTGGCTGTGCGGCCGCTGCCTTCGCTTAACGCTTCCGACGCCAATGCGCTCGCCTGCCAGTATAACTGACGCGCCTCGCTCAAAACCGTATAGGCGCGCATCGACAGAATGATGGCGATCACCGCCAGCGCCAACGTCGCCGCAACGCCGCCGATCTGCAGATAGGCCATGTTCGTCTCGATGTCCTGTGCGAGACGGACGGCCACATCCTGTTCTTCCATATGCCCCTCTTTACCCCACACCGCGCAAGAAAGATCGCGCAGAGCGCGCCGCTTTGATTGGCACACAAACCAATCCGCGGCCTGTCCATTTTCACTTATGGGAAAATTCTATACGGCGCGACGCGCGGGCCGCAACCAAATTGTTGCAACACAACATGCCGGGGAACAAAATTCGGATATTTCTGTTACAGAAATAGCATAAAATAGCTTATTATTCGATTTTTTTGGCTATTTTAGCGACGGCGGGGCAAAAAACCTTAATGCTTTGTTGCAATGCGAAATTGTTTTGCTCATCATCCCTATACGAACAGATTGCGCCGCCGGAAGGTTTCATCCCTTTACGGATGATTTTACGGCGGCGCGTTTCTAGCGAGGGGCTGGTATGACAAAAATAAAATATGCAATCTTGGCCGTCATGGGGGCGGTTATACTGGCGGGAAGCGCTGTGGCGCAGGAACCCGCAGCGGCGGAAGCCGTGGAAACAGTCGCGGAGGTGGCGGCCACAACACCGGCGCCAGATACGGTGTTCGTTTTCAATACGCTCCTGTTCCTGGTCATGGGCATGGTAGTCATGTTTATGGCGGCGGGTTTCTGCATGCTTGAGGCGGGTCTTGTGCGTTCGAAGAACGCGGCGACGATCTGCCTGAAGAACATCACGCTTTACGCCATCGCCACGGTGATGGTCTGGCTGATCGGCTATAAAGTCATCTATGGCGTGGAAACTGGCGGCTATATCGGCACGCTCGCCATATGGGGGCATAAAGACGCGGACCCGCTGGGGCAAGGATATTCGGATTCCTCAGACTGGTTCTTCCAGATGGTTTTCGTCGCTACAGCAGCGTCAATTGTGTCAGGCACAATTGCAGAACGCGTTCGCCTGTGGCCGTTCTTTATTTTCACTGCAATCCTGACAGGACTCATTTACCCGATTCAGGCGTCCTGGGAATGGGGCGGCGGCTGGCTTGATGCTAATTACGGCTTCTCCGACTTCGCCGGCTCGACCCTTGTTCATGCAACCGGCGGCTGGGCGGCGCTCGCGGCTGCGATCGCTCTCGGACCGCGGCGCGGCAAATACGGACCCAACGGCCAGATCAATGTCATCCGCGGCTCTTCGCTGCCGCTGGCGACGCTCGGCACGTTCATTCTCTGGCTTGGCTGGTTCGGCTTTAACGGCGGCTCGCAACTGGCGCTGGGCTCGCTCGACGACGCGATTTCGGTCTCGAATATTTTCGTCAACACCAACATGGCGGCGGCGACGGGCGTTATTACGGTGGTCATTCTGTGTACGTTCCTGAAACGAAAAATCGACCTTTCCATGGCGCTTAACGGCGCCATCGGCGGTCTGGTGTCGATCACGGCAGAACCCTTGACGCCAGCCGTCTGGCAGGCGGCGCTCATTGGCTCTGTGGGCGGCTGCATTATTTTCGTGGTGACGCCGCTGCTTGAGAATCTGCGCATCGACGATGTGGTCGGCGCGATTCCGGCGCATCTTTTCTGCGGCATGTGGGGAACGATCATCGTGCCGTTCTCCAATTCCGACGCCACCTATCTCGGCCAGGCCGTTGGCATCGGCGCCAATGCAGTGTTCGTCTTTTTCGTGAGCCTCGTCGTCTGGTTCCTCCTGAAGATGATCGTCGGAATCCGGGCGAGCGCCGAGGAAGAGGACAAAGGCCTAGACGATTCGGAAATCGGGGCGCCGGCTTGGCCCGATTTCTCTGCGAAACCTAACCCCTTGCAGCCAGCCGAGTAGCGTAAGGGCAAAGGGCTGCAAGCCCCCACGAGAAACCCGGCGGCGGACACCGCCGGGTTTTTTATTTACGGAGCCGCCATTTCCGATCCGCTCTCGTAACGCGAGAAGGCCATGATCTTCTGCCAGATCTTGCGCGACAGCGCTGTCGTCAATTGTTCGATATCGCTGGCGCCGGCGACGACTTCCGGGTCGCGGCAGCTTTGCGCGAACAAGGCAGCGAGCTTGCCGGTCAGCGACAGCATTTCCGAACAGTAATCCAGATAGCGCTCAAGCAGCGGCCCCTGCAGACTCTCCGCCGGCGAAGAGGCAGTCGCCGGCAACAGGCGGCGATAAGGATCCTTGGTCAATTGGTGCATGTCGACCACATGAGCGATAGAACGCAGCTCATGCAGATAATCGAGCGCCTTTGCGCGCTTCCATCGCTCCTCCAGGCGGCCGAGCGTGACAACGCCAAGCCCGACGAGCACCGCGATATTCATCGCCGGCTCGAGCACCTGAACGAGACTGGCGGCCTCGAACTCGACGTCATCGTAATGCAGGGTCAGCGCGATCCAGGCGAGGGCGCCCGCTCCCAGCGCCCAGATGGAATAGACCGACAAACGGATCGGGATCACCGGGTCGCGCAAACGCTCCGATTCGGCGGCGCAGCGGCGCGCCACCGCCGCCAGTTCTTCGGAAACATTCTGAAGGCCCGAGCCGGGGAAACGCTCGCAGATCCGACGCGAGAGGGCGTCGATCGTATTGATGACCTGTAGGGCGCTGAGCGTGCGGTACGGCAAGGCGGGCATTCCTGAGCGTGGGCGCATCCAAAATGCGCGCCCTTAACTATGCCGCCTTGCCATGAAAAAGCCTTTAACCAGAAGCTCGCACGGCTAAAAATTAATGCTTGCATGATTCTATAATTTTATTATTATAGAAATATGGAAATTGAGACAGCTACCCAGGCTTTTTCGGCCCTCGCCCAGCCCGCCAGACTTTCGACCCTGAAATTATTGGTCAAGGCAGGTCCGAAAGGAGCCGCAGCGGGCGAGATTGCCGGGGCCATCGGCCTGCCGGCGCCCACAATGTCCTTTCATTTGAAAGAATTGGAAAGGTCCGGCCTCATCAATTCCCGCAAGGACGGGCGCCGGGTCATTTACGCCGCCGATTATGGCGGCATCCGTGAGCTTGTGGACTATCTGCTCGCCGATTGCTGCGGCGGCGACCGCCGGCTTTGCGGGCCATACGTCGTTATCAAGGAGTCTGTCGCATGAAACGCCTGCATATCCATATCCGCACCGACGATCTTGAAGGATCGATCAGTTATTACACCGCCCTTTTCGGGGCCGAACCGGTGCGCCGGGAGGATGATTACGCCAAATGGATGCTCGACGACCCGGCCGCCAATGTCGCTTTGTCAAGCCGCGGCGGCGAGCCGGGCCTAGACCATGTGGGCGTCTCTTTGGATGAGAATAGCGCCCTGGAAGATATGGCCTTGCGGATGCGCGAAGCCGAGGCGCCGCTCGTTCAGGAGGAGAACACGACCTGCTGCTACGCCAAGAGCAACAAATACTGGTCGCACGACCCCCAAGGCACGGTCTGGGAGCTGTTCCATTCCTTCGGCGACAGCGAGGTCTATGGCCAGACGGCGCCGGAAGTCGTGAGCGCAAAAACCGCCGCGACCGGCTGTTGCGCGCCGAATGTGTAAGTCAGCGCCAGCGACATGCGAAACATCCTGTTCCTCTGCACCGGTAATTCGGCCCGGTCGATCATGGCCGAAGCCTATATGAATCATGCGGGGGCGGGGCGCTGGCGCGCCTTCTCCGCCGGGTCGACGCCGACGGGAAAGGTCAATCCTTTCGCTTTAGAAACGCTGATCGCTCATGACGTTGCGCCGCCCGAAACCCCGCTTTCGAAAAGCTGGGGGGAGTTTGCTGGCGCGGACGCGCCCGTCATGGATGTCATCGTCACCGTCTGCGACAACGCCGCGGGCGAAACCTGCCCCGTCTGGCCAACCCAAAAAGATCAAACTCAGCAGAAACTCCATTGGAGCTTTCCAGACCCCGCCGCCGTCGAAGGCGATGACGCCAACAAACGCGCCGCCTTCGAAGCCGTCTTCGCCGACATCCGGGCTGCGATCGACGCGTTTTTGTCGACGCCTGACAGCTAGAGGGGAGGGCCGGCCTTGTCGCTGTTCGAAAAATATCTGTCGGTCTGGGTGGCCTTGTGCATCGCCGGCGGGATCGCGCTTGGCGAACTCATGCCCGGTCTCTTTGCAACACTCGCCTCCTGGCAGGCCGCCAATGTGAATTTCGCGGTCGCGATCCTCATCTGGGCGATGGTCTATCCGATGATGATCGGCGTTGATTTCGCAAGCCTGAAACGGATCGGCGACCGCCCCAAGGGCCTTGTGGTCACCCTCGCCGTCAACTGGCTCATCAAACCCTTCACCATGGCGGCGCTTGGGGTTCTCTTTTTCAAGCATGTGTTTGCCGGGCTCATTCCGCCCGAAGACGCCGAGAGCTATATCGCCGGCCTCATTCTGCTCGGCGCCGCGCCCTGCACGGCCATGGTGTTCGTCTGGTCGCAGCTCACCCGTGGCGACCCGACCTATACGCTGGCGCAGGTGAGCGTGAACGACGCCATCATGGTCTTCGCCTTTGCACCCATCGTCGCCTTTCTGCTCGGCGTCGTTGAAATCGCGGTGCCGTGGGAAACGCTGATCCTGTCTGTCGCTCTCTATGTGGTGATCCCGCTCATCGCCGGCGCGGCGACTCGCACGGCTCTTTTGCGCGCAGGCGGCGAGATGTCCGTCGCGGCTTTCACGGCCCGGCTCAAACCCTATTCAGTGATCGGCCTTCTGGCGACGGTCATCCTGCTTTTCGGCTTTCAGGGCGGCGTGATCCTCGACCGCCCGCTCGTCATCGCGCTGATCGCCGTGCCGCTCCTCATCCAGTCTTATGGCGTGTTCGCCATCGCCTACGCCGCAGCCTGGGGCTGGCGCATTCCCTTCAACATCGCCGCCCCTTGCGCGCTGATCGGCACCTCGAACTTTTTCGAACTGGCGGTCGCCGTCGCCATCAGCCTTTTCGGACTGAATTCGGGCGCCGCCCTCGCCACCGTCGTGGGCGTCCTTGTGGAAGTGCCCGTCATGCTTTCGCTGGTCGCCTTCGCCAACGCCACCCAGCGGCATTTTCCGGCGGGCGACGCGCCTGACCGGTGACGCGAGGCGCGAGCCGCGTTATAGCGCCAAATATGAGCAAGGGACCGCGCCCGCGTTACGAGGCGCTATTGGAATCGGGCGCGCTTTCCCCCGATCCGGCGCAGGAAGAGGCGGCGGACCGGCTGCAGGCGTTGCATGATGCGCTTCAATCCTATTCCGGCCCTAACGCCCGTGGCTTCAAGAGCTGGTTCGGCGCGAAGAAAACGCGGCCACGGGGGCTTTATCTTTGGGGCGGGGTCGGCCGCGGCAAAACGCTGCTGATGGATTTGTTCTTCAACAATACGAGTTTCAGACATAAACGACGCGTGCATTTTCATGAATTCATGGGCGAGGCTCATGAGCGCATCGCCGAGTGGCGCGCGAAGAGCGAAGCGGAAAAGAAAAAACACAAAGCTTATGATCGCGGCTCGCCTGACGATCCCATGCCGCCGGTCGCCCACGATCTCGCCGAAGACGCGCTTTTATTGTGCTTTGACGAGTTTCACGTCACCGACATCGCCGACGCCATGATTCTCGGGCGACTTTTCACCGCGCTCTTCGAACGCGGCGTCGTCATCGTCGCGACGTCGAACCGCGCCCCGGACGATCTCTACAAGGACGGCCTTAACCGTCAGCTCTTTCTGCCTTTCATCGATTTGCTGAAATCGAAGCTCGATGTTTTCGAGATGCGCTCAGCCCGCGACTATCGTCTCGAAAAACTTTCCGCGGCGCCGGTCTATCTGACGCCGCTCGGACCGGACGCCGACAGGGCCATGGATCTCGCCTGGGAGAACATGATCAGCGGCGCTCATGTGCGGCGCGAGGAAATCCAGTTGAAAGGCCGCAAACTTGTGGTTCCGCGCGCGGCGCGGGGCGCGGCCCGTTTCGCCTTCGCGGATCTCTGTGAAAAACCGCTCGGCGCCGGCGACTATCTTGCGCTGGCGCGCCGCTATGGCGCGCTCTTTCTCGACCATATTCCGGTCATGGGCCCGGACATGCGCAATGAGGCCAAGCGGTTTTCAACTCTTATAGACACGCTCTACGACGCGAAGGTGAAGCTCGTCTGCTCCGCCGCCGCCGAGCCGGACGCGCTCTATGTGGAGGGTCACGGCGCCTTCGAATTCGAGCGCACCGCCTCGCGCCTTATGGAGATGCGTACGGCGGATTACCTCGCCGCCGCGACGGATGGAATGACCACAGAGGCCGCGGCCATGGATTCCGCCGGCCAGTCCGGGTAAAATCCGCACAGACAAAGGGACCGATCCCATGAACCGCCTCAGCACGCTCGGCGCCCTGATCGCAGGCGCCATTCTTCTCGCCGCCTTTTACGGAACCGCCTTTGGCGACCGGGACGAAGGCATCAATATCGAGATCAATGACGAGGAAGGCGTTCGCCATGTGGTGAGCGGCGACAAGGGCAGCTTCGCCCTGAAAAAAGACGGCCTTGATCTCGAAGCGTCATGGCGCGGCGATTATGAGCTGACCGACGAAGGCGACGACCTCGCCGCCCTCGACCACAAGCTAACGATCACCCGCGAGCAAAATGGCCTTGATGAGAAGGTTGTTTTTGAACGCGATGACGACGAGGTGGAGAGCATTTATTATCTCGACGGCGACAAGCAGGATGAAAATCCGGAAACCGCCGCCGCGAAAAAGGCGCTGTTGATCGCCTTTTTGGAAGCGAGCGGCGCGAAAGCCGAAGAGCGCGTGGCGATATTGCTGCGCGATGGCGGCGCCGAGGCCGTGCTGGAAAAAATAGACGGCATGTATAGCGATCATGCGCGCCTGCGCTACGTCACGGAATTAACGAAACAGGCCACGCTGTCCAGCGGCGAAACCGCATCCCTGTTAAAATCGTTGAAAAACATCGAAGGCGATCACGATCTTCGCGTGGCGCTGGACGCCCTTCTGCAACATGACGGCATCGGCGCCGATGAGATGCCCGCCTTTCTCGACGCCGCAGCGCGCCTTGAAAGCGATTACGATTTGCGCCGTCTCATCGAAAGCATTTCCGAACAAGATCTGGACGACGATGCGATTGGCCTCGCCATCGGTCTGATGCAGCGCATTGAAAGCGACCATGATCTGCGGCGGGCCAGCGAAGCCTTGCTGGAGCAGGATAATCTGAGCGCCGACGCGGCGGCGCGGCTTCTCAACACCATCAGCGATCGCATAGAAGGCGATCACGATCTGCGGCTGATCCTGAGCGACACAACATCTTATCTCGCTGAAGGCCCTGAGGTTGCCGCCGCCTGGATGAGCGCCTTCAACGCCCTCTCCTCCGATCATGATCAGCGCTTGGCGCTGGAAGAGGCGGCGGGGGTCGACAACCTTTCCGCGGCCACCAGACGGGATCTGATCGCCGCGAGTGAAAAGATCGCTTCCGATCACGACCGCCGCCTCGCCCTTGAAGCCTATGCAAACTTGCTGGACGACGACACCCTGAAGGCGGCCTACAGGGCCGCCGCCGCAGGCATCGACTCAGAATCGGATCGCAAACGCACCCTCGAAGCGGCGGGGCTCGACGACTAGGCGTCTTCAGGAATCCGGATCGCATCCACCATGTCGCGCACGCCCGCCGGCGTCGGCGACGTGAATCGCGACACTGCGATGGCGGCGATGAAGTTCAGCATCATGCCGATGGCGCCAATGCCTTCCGGCGAAATCCCGAACAGCCAGTGCTGCGCGTCATTGACCGCGCCGAACCAGGGTGACTTGAAGTAAACGATATAAGCCAGAGTGAAGACGAGACCGGCGAGCATCCCGGCGACGGCGCCTTCCCTATTGATATGCTTGAAAAAGATGCCCATGAGGATGGCCGGGAAAAGCGACGCGGCGGCGAGCCCGAAAGCAAGCGCCACCACCTGCGCCACGAAGCCCGGCGGATTGATCCCGAGATAACCGGCGACAAGGATCGCCGCCGCCGCTGCGCCCCGCGCCGCCATAAGCTCGGTCTTTTCGGTGATCTGTGGGCGGAAGGTTTTCTTTAAGAGATCATGGCTGATCGCCGTCGAGATGACGAGCAAGAGCCCCGCCGCAGTCGACAGCGCAGCGGCGACGCCGCCCGCCGCGACAAGCGCGATCACCCAGGCGGGAAGCCCCGCAATCTCCGGATTGGCGAGCACCATGATGTCGCGATCGACGGAAATCTCATTGGCGTTCTCTGTCGGCGCATTGGTGAGAAGCCGCTCTCCGTTCGCCCCCGTTCCTTCGGCATATTCCGGCCGGCCCTCGAAAGGGGCGCCAGGCGCATATTGAATGACGCCGTCGCCGTTTTTATCGAGCCAGGCGATGAGCCCGATCCCCTCCCAGCTTTTCACCCATTGCGGCGCCTCGGCGTAGGGCTGCTGATGCACGCTGTCGATGAAGTTGAGGCGCGCAAAGGCGCCCACCGCCGGCGCTGTGGTATAAAGGATGGCGATGAAGACCAGCGCATAACCGGCGGACATCCGCGCGTCCGCCACATGCGGCACGGTGAAGAAACGCACGATCACATGGGGCAGGCCCGCCGTCCCCACCATCAGCGCCAGCGTGATGGCGAAAACGTCGATGGTGGATTTCGTCCCTGCCGTAAAAGCCGAAAAGCCGAGATCGACGAGCGCGCCGTCGAGTTTCTCCAGAACCGAAATCCCTTCTCCCACAACACCAGAGCCAAGCCCCAATTGCGGAACCGGATTACCCGTCATCAGAATGGAGATGAAAATCGCCGGCACGAGATAGGCGAAAATCAACACGCAATATTGCGCAACTTGCGTGTAGGTGATGCCCTTCATGCCGCCCAGCACGGCGTAGAAAAAGACAACGCCCATGCCGGTGACCACGCCCCATTCTATGGGCATTTCGAGGAAGCGCGAAAAGACGACGCCCACGCCGCGCATTTGCCCAGCGATATAGGTGAAGGACACGACAATGAGGCATATCACGGCGACCACGCGTGCGGCCTTTGAATAATACCGCTCGCCGATGAAATCCGGCACGGTGAACTGGCCGAATTTGCGCAAATAAGGCGCAAGCAAAAGCGCCAGCAAAACATAGCCGCCGGTCCAGCCCATGAGATAGACGCTCGCGTCATAGCCCGCGAAGGCGATAATTCCCGCCATGGAAATGAAGGAGGCGGCGCTCATCCAGTCGGCGGCCGTGGCCATGCCGTTGGCGATCGGGTGAACATGCCCGCCCGCCACATAGAATTCCGAGGTGGAGCCTGCGCGAGACCAGATCGCGATGCCGATATAAAGCGCGAAGGACAAGCCCACGAAAATATAGGTGAGAAGCTGCGCGTCCATGAGACCGCCTTACTTGCCCGACGCGCCGAAGCGCTTGTCGATCTTTTTCATGCGGAAAGCATAAACGAAGATCAGAATGACAAAGACGACGATGGAGCCCTGCTGGGCGAACCAGAAGCCGAGCTTGAACCCGCCGATCTTCACGGCGTTCAGCGCATCGACAAAAAGAATTCCCGCGCCAAAGGAGACAATGAACCAGATGCTGAGCAGAACGAGCAGGAGTTTCACATTCTCGCGCCAATAGCGCCGCGCCCGATCCTCCTGGCGCGCTGAGGCGTTCTCTAACGGCTGATCGTCGGTCATCAGGCCTCCTCCCTCCTGAGGGATGGGAAGCCTAATGTGGTTTCGGGCGAAGTCCTATCCCTTGCTTATTGCCAAATGCTGCGCGTGCGAGTAGGCCCCGGTCATGACCGTCGCGGCGCCAGACAAACCCCGCCTGCCCTTCTGGGAGCTGGTCGCCATCGTCGCCGCGTCGATGGGGCTGAATGCGCTTGCGGTCGACATCATGCTCCCGGCGCTCGGCATTATTGGCGATGAGCTGGGCGCGGCGCACCCCAATGACCGTCAATTGATCATCATCGTCTATGTGTTGGCGAACGGGATCGCACAGCTTTTCTTCGGCCCCATCGTCGACCGTTTCGGTCGCAAGCGCGTCCTGCTCTGGTCGCTTGCGGGCTATACGGCGGGATCGCTGCTCTCGATCGTCGCCTCATCCTTCACCCTGTTTCTCGCCGCACGCGCCTTTCAGGGCGTCGCCACCGCGGCCACCCGCGTCGCCGCCGTCGCTATCGTGCGCGACCAGTGTTCGGGCCGGCGCATGGCCGAAGTCATGTCGCTCGCCATCACCATTTTCATGGCGGCGCCAATTCTGGCGCCGGGTCTCGGACAGCTCATCCTGTTCGCGGCGCCCTGGCGCTGGATCTTCATCGCGCTTCTTGCCTTTGGCGCGCTCTTCGGCCTGTGGGCCGTGTTTCGCCTTCCGGAAACCATGGCGCCTGAGGACAGGAAACCTCTGCGTCTGCAGCCCATTATCGCGTCCTATCTGATCTTCGTCACGAACAAGATTTCCATCGGCTATACGCTGGCGGCGGCTTGTTTTTTCGGCACGGTGTTCAGCTATATCAGCTCGGCCGAACAGGTATTTCTGGACGTCTTTGAACTTGGCGACCGGTTCACGCTTGTCTTCGCGGTCATCGCAAGCGCTTTCGCGGTCTCGACGCTCACCAATTCGCGGCTCGTCTCACGCTTTGGCATGCGCCGGCTTTCCCATGGCGCCATGTTCGTTTTCATCACCGCCAATACCTTGCACCTGCTGGTTCTGGCGACCATCGGAGAAAGCCTGCTCATCTTCACGATTTGCATGATGGCGTCGTTTCTGTGCATGGGCTTCATCGGTCCCAACGCCACGGCGCTCGCCATGGAGCCCATGGGCCACAATGCCGGTTCGGCGGCGGCGATCAACGGTTTCGCCGGCACGACCATCGCCGGCCTTCTTGGCGGAATTATCGGCGCGCAGTTCAACGGCACGACAACGCCCATGGTGATCGGCTTCGTGGTCCTGGGCGTCGTTGGCGCAAGCCTCATCGCCTGGACCGAGAACGGCAAGCTCTTCGGCGTCGGCGAGCACGAGCCGGAGCCCGCCGAATGAGCGAGGCGCCGCGTGTCTGCCTTGGCGCTTTCGCCGGCGCGCACGGGGTTAAAGGCCACACAAAAATCAAGACCTTCACCGAAACGCCTGACGGCGTCGCCGCCTATGGTCCTGTCGAAACGGAAGACCGCGCGCGCAGCTTCACGCTGGCCATCGTAAAAGTTCTCGGCGACGGTTTTGTCATCGCAAGCGCGCCCGAAATCGAAAGCCGCGAAGATGCCGAAGCGTTAAAAGGCGTGCAGCTTTATGTGGATCGAAGCGCGCTGCCCTCTCCCGAGGAAGACGAGTTTTACCTCGACGATCTCGTCGGTCTCAACGTCTTCGATGAAGACGGCGCGCCCATGGGGGTGGTAAAGGCTGTTTATAATTTCGGCGCCGGCGACCTGATCGAACTCGCGAACATTCCCGGCGTCAAAGGCTTAAGGCTGGTTCCGTTTACGAAAGAAGCCGTGCCGGAAATCCGCATAAGCCAGAAAAAAATCACTGTCGCGCGCAGCGCCATCGAAACGCCGGACTGAGCGCTTAAAAACCGCGGACCAGCGCCTGCAAACCCGATTCAAAAACCTCGTCAAAATCCACCATGGCTTCCAGGTGAAGCCGAACGGCTTCACTTTGTTCGTAACAGGCAAGCCCCAGTGTAAAGGACATGATCGCCGCAAGACGGGAAAGCGCCGTATTGCGATCTAGGCCGGCCTCCACCAGCGCTTTCGTAATTTTTTCCGCACGCGCCGGAGCGTCCTCAACCGGCTGCGAAGCCGAGACACATATCCGCGCCGAGTCCTTGCGCTTGGCGAGCGACACGCGAAAAGCGCGCCCGAAGGAGAGGAGCCAATCCCGCCAGTCACCCGTTTCGGCGACGCTCTCATAGGCTTCGCCATATATCTCGGCGGCCATCAGGCGAATGATTTCACCCTTGTCGCCCGCATGCCAATAGATGGTCGGCGCCTGAACCCCGAGTTCCTTGGCGAGCCCGCGCATATTGAACCCGTCAAATCCCGCTTTCTCCATCAGCTCGAAAGCAGCCTGCACGATGGCGTCGCGCCCGAGGCCGTCATGGGACTTCACCCTGTTTGCAGCGCGTCTTGACATATTCGCCCCTTCTATAACATTGTTATATAAAATGCGGAGGAAGCGCAATGTATGTTCGCAACGCCTGGTATGTCGCGTCCTGGACTCAAGACCTCGAGGCCGGAAAACCATTTGCGATAGATATTTTAGGCGAGCCCATCGTCATCTGGCGCAATGAGCAGGGCGTCCTCACCGCTCTTGAAGACCGGTGCATCCATCGCCTTGCGCCCTTGTCGCTTGGAAGATGCGAAGGCGACAAGATCCGGTGCATGTATCACGGCTTTCTTTATGAACGGGACGGGCGCGTTGCAGAGATACCCGGCCAGGACAAGGTTCCGGAAACCGCGCGGATCAAAAGTTATCCGGTCGTCGATAGACATAGCTGGATCTGGGTCTGGATGGGCGCGCCGGAACTGGCGGATGAAACGCTCATTCCGCCTGCAGTCGGTTTCGACAATCCGGATTACATATTGGGACGCGGCCAACTCGATTACGATGCGGAAGCGCGTCTCATCAATGACAATCTATGCGACTTCAGCCATCTGACATTTGTTCATGCCGAGAGTTTCGGCCCCGGAGAGCAGTTCGCCATTTCGACGCCGACGGTCGCGCCGCTCGATCGCGGCGTTCGGTTTTCGCGCTGGATAGAAGCTTCTCCTGGCCGTAAACGGGCGGCCGGCAATGGAGCCCCTTCCGACACCTGGAGAACGTACGACTATCTTATTCCCGGCGTGCTTGTGATGACCGGTGGGGATTATCCTGTCGGTTACGCCAAGGCGCGCGACTATGCGCCGCCTCACATAGACGACGCGATCGGCGGCGTGACTTTCACCAGCCAGGCGGTGACGCCCATGACCGAAAAGATATCCCGCTATTTCTTCTCCTGGGGACCGCATGTGCGCCATGGCGATGAGAAGGTGCGCGATCTGTTGATGAACCTGGCCGCCAAGGCGTTTGCGGAGGACAAGACAATGATCGAAGCGCAGCAAAAGATCATCGACAAAACCGACGCGCCGCGCGTCCTGCCCTCTGCGCACGATCGCGGGGTCACCATGTTCAACAGGCTCGTCGAACGCCTGGCGAAAGAAGAGCAACAGCGGGATGCAAGCGCGGCGTAACCAGTCGCGCAGCGCCAATTCGCGACGAGACTTGCTGCGCACTAAGGACGCTTTGCGAGAATCCGACGCCGGCTTTTCTCAACCCACAAGCCTGTATCGCCTAAACTTTCGGTAGATTACCGAAAATCCTGTGTTTACTATAAACCGGGGTTGGCGCGGCAGTATTGTCCGCGCCGTAAAAGTTCGGGGCGGTGAGAGTGAACATTCAAAAATATGGCGCCGTCGCTATAATATCCATGCTGGCGCTCGCCTTGCTCGTCAGCGAGATCGCAAGGCTCAGCACCGATCGGGGCTATCGAGACCTGTCGACCGAACTGGCCGAGACGCGCCAGATCGCCGACACCGCTCTTAAAGCCGTTATTCCAGGCGAAATTCTGAAAGAGGCCGACAAGTCGGTCTACATGGTGCTCAACAACAATGAACATTACGGCGCCGCTTTCGTAATCGATCGCGATCGCGGCGTGCTCGCCACAGCAGCCCATGTTGTAGCCGAACTTGATTTCGATGCGAATGAAAAAGAGTATTCAGTTTTAAATCGCCACACGGGAAAACCGCTGCGTATTCGAAACGCAAAAATCCACTCCGGCTATGAGAGGTTTCGAAAACTGGTTGAAACATACCAGCCGGTTGACCCTGACTCGAGCATCCGATCGCCCCGCTTTTTCAGGATTTTCGACATGGCTCATGACGGCGCGCTGCTGTTCGTCGATCCCTTCGATCCTGAAACGGGTGAAAACCTGCTTGGCCCCAACCTGCCGCTCGGCAATGAAGAAAAACTGCTCGCGCTTTCCGCTGGCGATCCGGTCGCCAGCATCGGCTTTCCTGTAGACACCTTGACCGCCAATGTCATGGAAGAAAGCGCTGCTTCACGGATTGAACGGGGCGTCATTTCCTCCATGATCGCGCCCATCGATCTGGTCGAGCGCTCGAAAGATCCCGTCGCCAACAATCTTATTGTTCATCGAATGGCCATTGCTCCCGGCAACAGCGGCGGGCCATTGCTCGATAAAGATGGAGACATCGTGGGGATCAATTCGCATGCATCCTATTCAGGTTTCTCGAATGGCGACGGCCTCGCCCAGCGGGTCGATGTGATCTACGACCTGATTACGCCTTACCTTGAAGAGGACCGCCTTGAAGGCGTTTATTTTCCGGAATGGACGACACGCCTGAACAAGTGGCCAAAGGCCGATGATTTGTTTCCACACGCCTTGTATTATATGTATGCGGATATAGACGAGTCTGAAATCAAGATTCCCGAAAAACTTAAAGACATTGATGTCAGCGACGATAAGCCTTTCGAGGTCGCCATCCACAAAGTTGAATTTCCTGAATTCGCGACCCGTTACATTCATTTCGCCACGGATCTTATCGAGACCGAAAAACAGAAGAAAGAAGGAGATGAGGATGAGGAGGAGGAGGACGATGACGCTTGGAAAGAAGCAAAAAACCGGCCTTCTTTTCTCATCGAGGATTTTGGCCAGTACTACCCCTATTCCTTTTTGCTTCGGAAAGACCGGCACTATGTTTTCTTCGCCTATGATTATGCAATCGATTGGGAGACCCGGGGCTATTGCCCCTTGCAGCTATATCACAGACGGCGTGGCGAGACGGAACTGCAGAGCATCCGTCAGCGTCAGCTCAGCTCTATACATGTAAAGCCGGACAGCGATTCGAAAAAAATAAACGTTTACGAGGTCATTGTTCAACGGCGCCTATGCGGCATCGAGAATAATGAGTTTTCTATTGGCGTCCTGAGCTGGAAGGCGGATAACGACGCGCCCGCAAAGGGAGAGGTCCAGACGGCCCTTCAGAGCATCGCGCCGCAGGCCGTCTTGCAGGTCGCTTCGTCCATAGAAAATTCCGTCAACTGTCACGCCAGGACGCTAGGCGATCCGGCGAAATGCGAGCGCTCTATAAAGGTCCGGAACATGACGCCGGAGCTATACGAGGAGTAAGGCAAACTCGCCTCCCTACCGCCCTCCGCGCCATCTGACCGGCCATGACCTGGCAGGCGAGCGTTCTCACCCTTTTTCCGGGGCCCTTGGCGGCCTCCGTTCTCTGCCGGGCGGCTGCTGAGGGGCTTTGGAGCCACGATACGGTCATATCCGTGATTATTCCGACAATAAATTCGGCTCGGTGGACGACACTAATCCGCCGACGCCCTAATCGGCCTTTTTCAAATGCGCTTCCAGCCAGCGCATAAAGTCGCGAACGCGCTTCGCCTCAAAACGCTCCGGCAGGCACAGAGCGACATACTCCGCGCCTTGAAGCTGGATTTCCGGGCGGTAGGGCGCAAGCAGTCCTCGCGCCACCATGTCGCCGGCCAGCGCGGAACTCGCCAGCACCAGCCCCTGCCCGGCGACAGCGGCCTGAAGCGCGTAATATTCCTCGTCAAACGTCACAACGCGCAAGTCCGGCGTCGGCGCCTCCTCGCCCGCAGCGACGAGCCATTGCTTCCAGGCGACATGTTTCAAGACCGGTCGCCGCCAGCGCGTCGCCAGCAGCGGCGCATCCTTGAGAGAACAAAATGTCTCAACAAGTCCGGGCGCGCCGTAAGCGCCAAACGTTTCGCCCAGCAACGGAACTGCATGAAGTTCCGGATACGGACAGCCTCCATAGCGAATCGCAATGTCGACTTGCCGCTCCCGGCGCAAATCCACCGGCTCGGCGCCAGTGAGCAATTGCACGCTGATCTCCGGATGGCGCGCATAGAACGCCGGCAGATGGGGCGCGAGCCGCAACGCGGCAAAGGCCGGCGTCGTCGTCACCGTGAGCGTGGCCTGCGCCGCCGTGATCCGCTCAAGAGCTTGCTTTATCTGCAACAGACCACCGCCGACGGCGACCGCCAGGATATCTCCGGATTGGGTCAACGCGACCGCACGCGCACGCCGTGCAAACAGGGCGATCCCGAGCGCCTTTTCGAGCGCGCGCACCTGATGCGACACAGCCGTCGGCGTCACCCCCAGTTCCTCAGCGGCGGCCCTGAAACTGCCGAGACGCGCCGCGGCTTCGAACGTGCGCAGCGCAGACGGCGATGGCATTCTTTCGAACATGAGCGCCTTATAGATGAATTTATTTCAGCTATCGATGATTATTTATCCTTTGTAATCCGCTGATTTTAATCACATTTCTTGTTCATCGCCCAACGAGAGATGACTTATTCGCAACATAAAAACCGGGCCGAACGCCTCCCGGCCGACGAAAGGAACCACTAATGCCTACGCTTTTAAGACTGGATGCAAGCGCCAACACATCATCTTCCCTGACCCGCGCCCTCGCCGACCGCTTTGTCTGCGAATGGCGCGCCTTACGACCGGACGACAGGCTCATCCGCCGGGATGTCGGCGCAACGCCCCCGCCGGCGCTCTCACAAGCTTTCCTCGCCGCCGCGTTCGAAAAGGGCGAGCGCAGCACGGAACAAAAAGCCGTGCTGAAACTGTCGGACGAACTGATCGGCGAACTCGAAGCCGCTGACGTCATCGTCATCGCGACACCGATGTATAATTACGGCATGCCCGCCGCCCTGAAGGCGTGGTTCGATCAGGTGATCCGCATCAACAAGACGTTTTCGTTCGACCTCGCCCGCGGCGACCGACCGCTCGAACCGATCTTGAACGGCAAAATGCTGGCGGTGCTGACATCGAGCGGCGAATTCGGCTTTGCACCGGGCGGGTTCAATGAAAGCGCCGGCCATCTCGTGCCGCATATCCGGACCTGCGCCAAATATCTCGGCGCAGATCACATCCGTCATGTGGGCATAGAATATCAGGAGTTCGGCGACGAGCGTCACCGCGCGTCCAAGGAGGCCGCTTTCGCGGCGATCCCGGAACTCGTTACGGAACTCTCCTCACGCGTGCCGGATTACGCCCGCGCAGAACCGGCGCGCGCCTCCTAGCTTGCGCGCCGGCGGCCCGCGTGCCATTTCAGCCCGCGTCATGTGGCGCGCGACCGTTCTCACCCTCTTTCCGGAGCTTTTTCCCGGGCCCCTTGCGGCCTCCGTCCTCGGGCGGGCCGCGGCGGAGGGCTTGTGGGGTCTCGACACGGTCAACCTCCGGGATTTTTCCGACAATAAATACGGGTCGGTCGACGATACGCCCGCCGGGGGCGGGGCCGGGCTCGTCATGCGGGCCGATATTCTGGCCGCCGCCATTGATTCCGTGCCCCGAAACGACCGTCCCATTCTCTGCCTCACGCCCCGGGGCGCGCCCTTCACGCAAGGGCGGGCGAGGGAGCTTTCCCACGGGCCCGGGGTGATTGCCCTCTGCGGCCGGTTTGAGGGCATGGACGAGCGGATTTTCGCGGCCCGGGACATCGAGGAGGTCTCCATCGGGGATTTCGTCCTCGCCGGGGGAGAAATCCCCGCCATGGCCCTGATCGAGGCTTGCGTCCGGCTGATTCCGGGGGTATTGGGCTCCGCTTCCTCCCTGGGGGAGGAAAGCTTTGAGGGCGGCCTTCTGGAATATCCCCAGTATGCGCGTCCGAGAGAATTCGAGGGCCGGGCCATCCCGGAGGTGCTGCTTTCAGGCGATCATCAGAAAATCGCCGAATGGCGGCGCGAGAAGCGGCAAGAAATAACGCGGACGCGACGACCGGACCTCTGGGAGAGGTTTTTATCCGACGGTCCTATCCGGCGCAGTGACAACAAGGAACCGAAGTGATGAACATCATCGAGCAACTCGAAAAAGAACATATGGCCGAACTCGGCAAGGACATCCCCGACTTCGCGCCGGGCGACACCGTGAAGGTGAATGTCAAGGTGAAGGAAGGCGAACGCGAGCGCATCCAGGCCTATGAAGGCGTGTGCATTGCGAAAAACGGCGGCGGCCTCAATGAAAGCTTCACCGTGCGCAAGATCTCCTTTGGCGAAGGGGTGGAGCGCGTGTTCCCGATTTACTCGCCGCTGGTCGACTCCATCGAAGTCGTGCGCCGCGGCAAGGTGCGCCGCGCGAAGCTCTATTATCTGCGCGACCGCCGCGGCAAGTCGGCCCGCATCGCGGAGAAAACCGACAACCGCCCGAAGAAAGAAGCTTAAAGCGCGTAACCAAATCGCCAGCGCGTCAAAAGCGGCTCCATGGGAGCCGCTTTTTTATTGATCCTGAGCCAGTTGCAGCCGCAACTTCGCGTCGTTCCGGATTTCATTCGCAAAAAGATCAAGCTCCACCGAATGATACCACTCGCGCGACATTAAAAACTCACGAAACCTTTCAGGCGGGCGGGCAATCAGCAACCAACCGTCATCATCGCAAACGGCGCCGACGATGCCCTCCTTGGACGACGGATTCCAGCAGGCGAGCCGCCCGCCTTCGCGCGGCGCGCCGCCCGGCAAAGGCGTCTTTTCAAAAAACGCAGGAATATAGGCGCCGCTACCGCGCGCATTATAGGTGAGGACGCAATGCACAGGCCGCGCCTGGCTGCATTCAGGCAAGGGCGATGTTGTTTCGAGATAATTCTCGGGAAAGGGATAACCAATTGCGTATACTGCGGCGATGCGCGACATCAACGCTTCGTTTCCGTCAATTGCACGCAAGAGGCCAAGCGCATGATAGGCGCCCTGGCTATGTCCGGCGATAATGATCGGCCCTTCGGGATAGCGATCGATGAAACTTTCAAAAGCTCTCACAACATCTTCGGAGGCGAGCGCCAGCGCTTTGTCGCTATTCTCCTCATGGGCGATGAAGGCGTAAAACGCCGCCTGCCGATAGTATGGCGCATGCACAAGCAAATCTTTGAAGACCGAGATTTGCTGCGGTCCCAGAAAATCAAGAAAGGCGTCTTCCTTGGCGGCCGCGATGGGTTGATTCCATGTTTTCGTCTTTAAGAGCGTCGTAGGATGAATATAAAATACCGCCCCACGCGCAGGATCATCGTCCGTTTGCGCCAGCCATGCATCTGGCGCCGCGTAATCCGGCGCCGGCCCCGCCTCCGCCTCGTCGAAAGCCCCGCCCGGATTGAGAAGAAAGGAAAACTTCCAGCCGGCTTCATATCGCCAGACATAAAGCGCCGCAAAAACGGCGACAAGAGCAAGAACAATCAGGATACGCTTCATTTCGCACCTCCTTTACAGGCCGAAACCTACTGGAGCGACGAGAGTAAAACAGTTTCGCTGAGATAGGTCTCGCCTTCCTTGCTGCGGATCGAGACTTTAACCGCCCCCTCTTCCCAGTCGATGTCGAGGACGCCGTAATTGGCCTCATAGATCATATCGCCGAGGCGGTTCGGGCCGGGCTCCACCCGGGTCTCGCCGCTTTGGGCGCGCCAGACGCTTGCCGGCAGGTTAAGCGACGACGACGTCGCCTCAAAAAGCGGATAATCATTGACGCCTTCTTTTTTGTAGAGGCCGGCGGCGTGACGGTCGCCGGAAAGAAAGACGACGCCATTGACGCCAAGCTCCGTGATCGTCTTGTAGAGCCGTGCGCGCTCATGGGGGAAAAGCCGCCAGGCCTCCCAGCCATGGCCTTCGGCGATCACCTGAATGGAGGAAACGATCAGGCGCAGATCGGCAGGCTTTTGCAGTTCTTCGGCGAGCCAGCGCCATTGCGCGTCGCCCAGAAGCGTTTTCGAAGGATCATCGTCCGGGACATAGCGTTCCTTACCGGGCGCGCCGCGTTCGTCGCTGTCTTTCAGCGGAGACCGGAAATAGCGGGTGTCGAGCATGATCACCTGAACGCGCCTGCCTTCCTCGCCGATGATCCACGAGCCGTAAACGCCGGGACGCGCGCGGCGCGCGTCGTCCTCCGGCACGGCCCAGACATAGTCGAACAGGGCTTCGGATTTTTCCTTGTACTGATAATCGCCGCCACCGTCATTGACGCCGTAATCATGATCGTCCCAGACGGTCAGCATCGGCGCCGCAGCGCGCGCACGCGCAAACGGCTCTGACTGTGCGAGACGCATATAGGCTGCTTTCAGTTCCGGCATCGCAGGATCGTCGGAGCGCACATCACCATAGACATTGTCGCCCATATAAAGCGTCAGGTCAGGGTTCTCCGAGGCGATCTGATCCCAGATGGACTGGTCCTCGCGCTGCTGGGCGCAGGAAGCGAAGACGATGCGCGTCAGGGCCTTGGTTTCATCGAGCGGCGCGGACAGCATGGGGATGGCGCGGATGACGCCCTCCGGCCCGTCAGGATCATCAAGAGCTGTGAAAGCCCCGACGCGTGTAACCTGAGGCGCCGTCGCACAGGACGCCAGCAGCGTGGCCGTTGAAACTGCGGCCGCAAATATTTTCACAAATCCCGTTTTCATCGCTGCCCCTCCTCGCGTTCACTGCCGTCATAGCGCCGGGATGTGACGGGGATATAGCATAACCTCACCGACTCGCTCGCTCCCACATTTGCATGTGACGCCCAAGAGCATCCCGCCAGATCACCCCGGCGAAGGCCGGGCCCAGCGATAAAATAATGTCGAGCGAAGCTCGTCATTATTCTGACTGGATCCCGGCCTTCGCCGGGATACTCGGAGGGGCTTAAAGGCTAGGCCTTTGCTTTTTATTCTCTCACCGGCAAGCGTCCGAAATCCCCCTCCAGCTCCGAGGCGATGTAAAGAAACGCCGCCCAGGCCGCCACATTCTGACGCAGCGCCTCCGGGTCGACCTTGTCGAGCGTGTCGTCGGGCGTGTGATGCAGGTCGAAATAGTCGGTCCCGGACTGGCGCAGGGAGACGACGGGCACGCCCATGTCGCGGGTTGCGCCGATATCGGCGCCGCCATAGGCCATGTTGTTGCCGGGCGTGACGGCGAGACGCCGCAAGGCCGCTTCAAACACTTTCGCCTTGGCTGCCTCTCCTTCGCCGAAACGCGTGTCGAAGCGGTAGACAGGCCCTGCGCCGAAATCGGATTCGGCCGCCAGCACATGCTTGTCCATCTCGTCTTTATGCGCCTCGGCATAGGCTTTGCCGCCGAAAATGCCGACTTCCTCAGCGCCCCACATCACGACGCGAAGGGTGCGTTTCGGTTTTCCACGCAAATCGCCGACAAGCTTCGCCGCGGCGGTCGTAATCGCGATGCCCGACGCATCGTCAATGGCGCCGGTGCCGAGATCCCAACTGTCGAGATGGCCGCCAATGACGATCAGCTCATCCGTCTCGCCCGGAATCTCGCCAATAACATTGCCGGAGGTGACGCTCTCCGCCGTTTCCACTTGCAGATCGAGTTTCACAATGACCGGCTCGTCGGCGCGTTCAATGGCGCGGGCGAGCTGGTCTGCATCGGGATTGGAAAGCGCCGCCGTCGGCACAGCCGTTTTCCCGCCGCCGGAGACAGCGCCGCCCGTGTGCGGATTGCGATGGCTGTCCGTGCCAGCGGAGCGAATGAGCGCCGCGACGGCGCCGCGCTTGCCGGCCTCGACCGCCGCCTGGCTGCGCTTTCTGACAGCCGTACCGTAACCCGAGCCGTCCTGCGTCCGGGCCATGGGCTCGTCAACGAAAACAATCTTGCCTTCGAGCCCGGTATCAGGCGCGGCCTGCAACTCCAGCAGCGTGCGAAAATGCACGACCTCGCCCGAGACGCCGCCTTCCGGCGTCGCAATCGATCCGCCAAGCGCCGTCACGGCAAGCGGCTGCGGGAAGGGCGACACGATCTCCGCGCTTTCAGAGACGCGCGCCCAGTACGGCATTTCATAGGTCTCGATCCGCACATTCTTGAAACCAAGGCGCTTCAATTCCTGAACGCCCCATTCGCGCGCGCGCGCCTCCGCAGGCGAGCCGCCAAGGCGCGGCCCCACTTCCGTCGTCAGGCTTTCAAGGATTTCCCAGGCGAGGTCGTCTTCCAGACCGGCGTCGATCAGCCGGTCCACCGTCTGCGCCTGACGGTCCGTCAACTCAGGCTTCTGGGCCGGCGGCTCCTGCGCCGTGGATGGCGCAACAAAACCGGCCACCGCCGCAGCGGCGAGCGCCGCGCGTAAACTATTCTTCATTGATCATGCCCCTCTCTCGCATGCCGCCCATGATCGGACGGCCGCGAGGAAGGTCAATGAGAAACTGCCCTGGCGCGCGGTTTAGCCGCCGATATGGCCGTTAGACATGGCTTTCTTGGCTGCAAAGGCGGCGACCATGGACGGCAGGAGGGCGAACTCCGGATCGAACTCGGAATAATTGCAGACAAGCTCCTCGCCGGCGGCGATGTCGCGGGTCGCATATCCCTCGACCACTCGCGTGAAGTCGGTGTTCGGCTCCAGCGTGTGGTTCATGAAGCGGCCATTGTCGATTTCGATAACCAGCATGTCGGGCTGGTCATGCGCCGGGTAAGCGTATTTCGTGAGGAATTCCTGCATCATCGGCGTCTGCTCGCTGAGCCATGCGGCGGGAACGAGACGGTCGAAATCAGGCTCGTAGCGCCAGATCAGCGTTCCCTTTTTAATGGGCTCGCTTGCAAAAACGCCAACGCCTTCGACGTCGCTCGGGGCGACGTAAGTGGGGACAAGCATCATCTTCGGATGATCTCCAAGCCGGACAAAGGGGACGGCGGCCCCGCACGCACGAACGGCTCGACGGCAACAAAATCAAATCGTCAAACTGAAGAGAATTTCAAGAGGAAATTTCGTGTTTCGAAAATTTATCCGAACCGTTCGAGCCAGCTTTCCCGGTCGGCCGCCCAGATGTCGAGCCTGAAGCCCCAGAACTCGAACACCTCGCCGGTTTTTTCCTCGCCGATCTTCTTCGCCACCGCCTGACTGTTCGCGTTTTCCGGCAGGATGTTCGAAACGATCCGGGACAAATCCGGGAACTGATCAAATGTCCATTTGACGGTCGCGATCGCGGCCTCCGGCGCATAGCCCTTCCCCCAATGGGGCCGCGCGACAGACCAGCCGCATTCGATGCCCGGCCAACCGTCGGGCGCCCACGGGCCCGCGCGCCCGACCCACGCGCCGGTTTCTTTCTCCTCGACGGAGAACCAGCCGAAGCCGCGCATCTCCCAGTGACCGAGATAGGAAGCGAATTGACGCCAGAGGTCGTGGCGGTCTTGCACTTTCCGGGTGGGACTTAAGCTGGCCGCCACATCAGGGTCCTGCATCATGGCGATATGGGCTTCGCAATCCCGGGGCGCGAGGGGACGCAGGATCAGCCTTTCGGTTTCGAGCTGGATAGTCATGAATTCGCTTTCAGTCTTTCCGCAATCGCTTCGACCCGGCGCGCATTGCCGGCCCAGGTGTAGTCGCGTTTCTTCAGGGTCTCCCGGGCTGCGCCGCCAAGCCTTGCGCGCAAGCCGGCATCGTCCACGAGCATCGCCAGCGCGTTTTCAAAACCGCCATCCTCGAAAAGGAGGCCATCCTCGTCGCCGGTCAACACTTCGCGGATATTGGCGCTTGAAGGCGCGATGACGGGTTTTCCCTGCGCCATATATTCGAACAGCTTGAGGGGGGATGCGTAAGGAACGACCGCCGGCTGCAGCGCGATGTCGAACGCCGCCACATGAGCCGGCATATCAGCGCGCTGAACCACCCCGGCGAAGGCGACCTGACCGGCGACGCCGAGCTCGCGCGCCAGTTTTTCAAGCCCCTCCCGCGCCGGTCCATCGCCGACTAGCAGAACATGCAGATCGTCGCGGCGGCTATCCGCCAAAAATTCGATGATGCGATCAAGGCCGTGCCATTCGCGCATAAAGCCCGAAAAGCCGAGCACCAGCTTGCCTTCAAGGTCGTAGCGCGCGCGGACAGGCGCCGGGTCCTGGGGCGCGAGGAAACTTTCCTCAACCCCGTTCTGAATGACTTCGATGCGCGCTTCCGGAACGCCGGCGGCGCGCACATAGTCAGCCAGCGCATCGGTCACCGGCAGGACCATGTCGGCGGCGCGCCATATCCGTTGCTGGCTATGGCGCGCAAAAGACGTCAAGGCCAGCTTTCCATGCTCGGCGCGCTCCTCGGCCAGCGGCGCGTTCACTTCAAGGATCAGCGGCAGGCCGGTTTTGCGCTTCAGCCAGACGCCCGCGTGAAAGTACAGATTGTAGCGCTCATAGAGGATGTCCGGCGCAGCAGCGACGGCGGCCGCTTTCAGCCGGCGATAGGCGGGAAGAGAATATCCGTACTCAGCGCATTCATAGACCGGCGCCGGCAATAGCGCAGTCAGCCCCTTTCGCGATGCGGCGTCAAGTTTCTGAGCTTCGCCCGCGTCCGGTCCGCACATCACAATGTCATGCCCGCGTGCTTCGAGCGCTTGCGTGAGCGCGCGGATATGAACCCGTTGTCCGTCAGCGGCGCGCGTGCGATGGGAATAGAGGAACTTCATCGCCCGGCTTCTATCCCGATGCGCAGCACTTTGGCTACGCTTTTGAGGCGAAGGCGAGGCAAGGCTCACACGCCTTGCGCGATCATCCGGGGCAAATCACAGCCGATATTCCTGACTGCGCTTGCGCCCTCCGGCGCGGCGGCGCAACCTTGGCGACCTCATCATTGGAGATATGTCATGCGTAGTCCGATTTTCATTCTCGCCGCCGTATTGTCTTTTTCCGGCGCCGCTTATGCACAGTCCGACGTCGATATCGTGACGACGGACAGCAAAACAGCGCCGCGCGCCATGACGGGCGCGGTTAGTCTGAAAACCGCAAAGGGCGTGCGCCTTTATAAAGGCAGCCCGCTCAAGGAAGAAGCGGCGCTGCTCGGCGGAGAGCCGGCCTCTGAGAAAGATTGCGTGGTTGAAATTGAAATCCGGGAACGTCTCTGGCGGCGCTTGCGCCGGTTGCGCACGCAAGGCTTTTATTCGGGCGTTCCTTACCCTTCGCGACCATACACGCAAGGGTTTTACAGCAACGGGCGATAAAATTCGCTCATCAAGCCAAGAAAAAATACGTCGCCGCTTGTTTGCGCCATCGTGTTCTCACCAGCAGAAACACGCAAGCGGCGACGTATAGGCTGCATATTTTCGACGCTATCGCGTCGACACATACACCCCTGCCGAAACAGGGTTTTACAAGAAGTCTCACCAGCCTCCTCTTTCATGCTTCCGGCAACTGCGCCCGGAAGACGAAAGAACATCGGATGGATTGGCGCAATGTAATGGTCAGCCCGTGACTAAAGCGTTAAGCATGATGTCATATTATGATGTATACGAAGTATTCCCGCATTCAGGAATTCTTTCCGAAATCCGCCATTACGCAATGCAGAACCATTTCCAAATTCGCACAATAAAAAAGGCGCTCGAAAGCGCCCTTTTCATGTAATTGTCAGGCCTTACCCAAGGCTCGGATCGAGCTTGACACAGGCCTCCATCAGCTCTTTCACCGCACCGACAGAGCTGTCGAACATCTTCTTTTCCTCATCGGAGAATTTCACTTCGACGATGCGCTCGCACCCTTCAGCGCCGAGCACGATGGGCACGCCCACATAAAGGTCGTTGAGGCCGTACTGGCCGGAAAGCTGCGCCGCGCAGGGCACGACAAGCTTTTTGTCCTTCAGATAGCTTTCCGCCATCTGGATCGCCGAGGCGGCCGGCGCGTAATAGGCGGAGCCGGTTTTCAAAAGCGCGACGATCTCGCCGCCGCCCTTGCGGGTGCGCTCGACAATGGCGTCGATCTTGTCCTGCGTCGACCAGCCCATCTCCACAAGGTCGGGAAGCGGAATGCCGGCGACGGTGGAATAGCGCACCAGCGGCACCATGGTGTCGCCGTGTCCGCCCAGCACGAAGGCGGTGACGCTTTCCACGGAGACATTGAACTCCTCCGCAAGGAAATAGCGGAAGCGGGCCGAGTCCAGAATGCCCGCCATGCCGATCACCTTGTTTGCGGGCAGGCCGGAAAATTTCTGCAGCGCCCAGACCATGGCGTCGAGCGGATTGGTGATGCAAATGACGAGGGCGTTCGGCGCATGTTCCTTGATGCCCTCGCCGACCGACTTCATGACTTTGAGGTTGATGCCGAGAAGGTCGTCGCGGCTCATGCCGGGCTTCCTGGCCACACCCGCGGTGACGATGCAGACATCGGCGCCGGCGATGTCCTTGTAGTCCTGCGTGCCCTTGAGATGAGAATCATAGCCGTCGATGGGCGAGCTCTCGGCGATGTCGAGGCCCTTGCCCTCGGGAATGCCTTCGGCGATGTCGAACAGGACAACGTCGCCAAGTTCCTTCTGGGCGGCGAGATGGGCGAGCGTGCCGCCGATCATGCCAGCGCCGATAAGGGCGATCTTTTTGCGGGCCATGGGGAAATCTCCTTGAAATATAGGGCGCGTCGCGCGCCGAGAGTGATCCGTCGGCGCGTGGTCTAGCGCAAGGCTTGCCGCTTTTGAAGGCGGCGCATGCGCCCATCAGAGGGATTGAGGCCGTTTTATTTCCGCGACAGCGCGAGCCCGGCCGCCGCCATGACGAGGACGCCGCCTGTGATCCGGTTGCCCCAGCGGCCGAGGCGCATAAAGACCGGGCGGGCCCGGTCGGCGGCAAGCGCCCAGCCGGAATCGATCAAGATGCTGATGACGAAAAACGTCGCCGCCAGGATCATGAGCTGCGGCAGGGCCGGCGCATCCGCGGAGACGAAGAGCGGGAAGAACGCCGCATAGAAGATCAGCGGCTTCGGATTGAAGAAGGCGACGAGAAAGCCCTCGCCATAAAGGCGGCGCGGCGATTTCGCCGGCGGCGCGTTGAGATCGTCCGGCGCCAGCGCCGACTTTTCGCGCAGGGTCCTGATCCCGAGATAGAGAAGATAGGCGGCGCCGAACCATTTGATCCAGAACAGCGCCTCGCCGATCTGCGCGAGCAGCGCCGAAAGGCCGAAACAGACGAGCAGCATGTGAATGACGCAGGAACTCGCTGTGCCGGCGATGATCCAGAACGCATTCTTCGCGCCCCAGCGAATGCTCGTCGCTGTGACAAGCGCCACCACAGGCCCCGGCGTGATGATCAACAAGGCGGTGGCGGCGACGAAGGCGAGATAAAGCTGAAGGGTCATAGAATGGAACCGTCGGGCGCTAGAAACGCCGACGCAGGGACACCATGACGGATGACGATTGATAGCGGTCGCCGGTCGCGGCGCGGCCAAACGGACCCTCGGCTGTGAATTCATCCGCTGACGGACCGAATTCAAGCTCGTTCGTGCGCAGATAGATATATTCGAAATCCGCGGTAAACCCGGTCCCCATCTCCAGCGAGACGCCCGCCCTGCCCTGATAGGCGAGCGCCGCATCGCGTTCGGCGTTTTCGTTTGAGACGAACGCGCCGCCGACCCCGCCGCCAATGAACGGCGTCAGGGGCGAGGAATTGGCGAAGTCGAAAAAGAAATTGGTCATCAGAAAATGCGCCTTGATCTCCGCATCGGGGTCGTAAGGCGCTAAAGGACCGGAAGATTCCGAAAATCCGCCTATGGGCGTGACCAGATCCACGTCCGATTTCGCATAACGGTATTCAAGCTCAGTGCGGATGCCGTCGGCGTAATCGAAGCCTATGGCTGCGGCGGCCGTCAGGCCTTTCGAAATGTCCAGCATCTGACCTGTCGGCGGCACGTCAAATCCATAGGGGCCATAGGGACTATACGTAAAATCCTGCTCCCAATCGCTGACGAATGTCGCGCCTGCGCCAAGGCGGATATAGGCGCCATCCTGCGCGACCGCTTCATCCTGAGCGGCGGCGTTCGCCGAGATGGCTGCAAGTCCTGCAATGACGGGAAGGATACGGTTTTTCACCCTGACACTCCTTGAACTCTCTCGGCCCCAGACTAGACGCGCCCGGCCTGTGAGCCAAGCCGGGCGCGCCTTTGATCGAAATTGTTCAGCGAAACGTTACTTTTTCGCCGCTTTCTCCGCCGCGAAATATTCCTTCGTCAGGCGGAAGACCAGCGGCGACAGCGCCAGAAGCGCCACCAGGTTCGGCGCCGCCATCATGCCCGTCAGCGTGTCGGTGGCGAGCCACACGGTGTTAATGACAGCATCCATGTCATCGCCGGCATAAAGCACCATGGTCGCGCCAAAGACGATCAGCACATAGATAACGCGGTAAGGCATGACCGCCTTTTCGCTGAAGAGATATTCCGCACAGCGTTCGCCGTAATAGCTCCAGCCGAGAATGGTGGTGAAGGCGAACAGCGCCAGCGAAATCGTCACCACATGGCCGCCAATGCCGGGCAGCGCCGCCTCGAAAGCGGAAATGGTGATCGGCGGGCCGGGGTCGCAGACCGCCGGCATCACGTCATTGGTGAGGATCGAAACGGCGTTGCATTCGGCGGGAATGACGCCCGTCGCCAGGATCGCAATCCCCGTGATCGAGCAGATGACGATGGTGTCGATGAAGGTGCCGAGCATGGCGATGATGCCCTGATTGACCGGGTCCTTGTTTTTCGCCGCCGCATGGGCGATCGGCGCCGAGCCCTGGCCCGCCTCGTTGGAGAAGATGCCGCGGGCGACGCCGCGCTGCATAGCGAGCATTAGCAAGGCGCCGGAGAACCCGCCCACCGCGGCGTCGAAGCCGAAGGCGCGCCGGATGACCAGCATGAAGGCGTCAGGCACGGCGTCAATGTTCAGGACGATGACGATAATGCCGGCGATGAAATAAAACGCCGCCATGGTCGGCACCAGCTTGCCCGCCACATTGGCGATGCGCTTGATGCCGCCGAGGATCACCGCGCCCGCAAGCACCATCATCACCGCGCCGGTAAGCCAGATGGGCACGTTGTAGCTTGAATTCAGCGCATCGGCGACGGAGACCGCCTGGATATAATTGCCGGTGCCGAAAGACGCGAAGATGCCGAAGATCGCAAACAGCCCGCCAAGCCAGACCCAGGATTTGCCCATGCCGTTTTTGATATAATACATGGGCCCGCCCACATGGCGGCCGTCATGGTCGATTTCGCGGAACTTCACGGCGAGAACGCCCTCGGCGTATTTGGTCGCCATGCCCACAAGCGCCGTCATCCACATCCAGAAAAGCGCGCCCGGCCCGCCAATGGCGATCGCAACCGCAACGCCGGCGATGTTGCCGGTCCCGACCGTGGAGGACAGCGCCGTCATCAACGCGCCGAAAGGCGAGACGTCGCCCTCTTCCTTATCGTGACGCCGCCCGCCATGAACGAGCTGCAGAAAGGCGTAGGGAATACGCAGGATGGGCATGAAGCCGAGCCCGATGGTGAGGTAAAGCCCTGTGCCGAGCAGCAGCGCCAGCATGGGCACGCCCCAAACGACGCCGTTCACCGAGCCGATAAAGTCTGAAATCACAAAATTCCCCTTGTTGAACCGCCCCCGTACAAGCCGCGGAGATTAGGCGGGCCCGGCCCTCATGGGCAATAGCGGGACCAGGAAAAGCGCCGGAGCGCGATTGCGGCGGAAATCGTCACGATCAAGGCGATTTTGTGAACCAAAACAAGGCTGTGACGCTGATCACAGTCCGCATGGCTGTTCGCGCATTAGGTTAATCCCGTCGAGGCGCTGCAGCCGGCGCCGAATAGAAGAGATGCGAGAGAGAAATGAGCAACCGCACGATTTACATGAGCATCATCGCCTTCGCGGCGGCCGCGGCGGTGAGCGCCAACACGAACGCCCATGCCGAGACGCCCGGCCACGCCACTTTGAGCCAATTGATCCAGGAAGATCTCGACGCCGAACAGGACGCCTTCACGATGGACCTTGTCGCGCGCGCGGACGCAAGGATCAGGGCTCATATGGCGAAGATTGAGAATGTCTTCGGCCCGCTGGTGAATGCGCGCACGGCCTCATTTTACGAACAAACACAAAAGCAACCCGCAAATCGCGCCTGAGGGGGAGCAAAAAGGGGGAGAAAGAGCGGCTTGGGGGAGACGCTCTGGGGGAGAAGAAAGCGGGACAACCGGCCTCATCCGGCCGGCTTGGGGGACCCCCGCTTTCCGCAAGACGGCCCTGAAGGCGGCGCAGCGTATCCGCGCCTGTCCTTCGGGGCCGTCGCTTTTATGCGTACGCTTTGGCCCGTCAGGCCTTGGCTTTGCGGCCGCGCCACCAGGCCCGCAGGATGAAGAGAACGCCGAGCGCGATCAGGAAAAACGGCCAGGCGCGCGCGACGAAATTCACCGCCGAGGCGAGCGACGCGACGGAGGTGCGGAAGAAGCCCTTGAACGCTTCCGCCAGCGGCTTGAAAACGCCGGTCGACGTTTCCGGATCGCTTTCATAGGAAATATTCAGCGCCGACATGTCGACGCGCGCCCGGGCCGCGGCGCGCTGGGCGGTCATGGAATCGATCTCCCCTTGCACGTCCGCGAGGGCGCGTTCGGCGGCGAGAATGTCGCTCAAGGTCCCGTCGCGGGTTTCAAGCAGATTGCGGATGCGCTCCCGCAGTGCGAGCTTCGCTTCAAGCCGCGCGTCGAGATCGACGATATAGGCGGTGAGGTCTTCCGTATTCACATTATTGGAGGTGATGCGTCCGCCCGCCTCTTGCGCATCTACGACGATGCTTTCGCGAAAATCGGCGAGCCAGTCCGGCGCGGCGCGCAAATTCAAATAGGCCGAGACTTGATCCTCGCCCCATGCGTTCACCGAGGAGCCGAGCACCTGGCAAAGTTTCGGGCCCGCTTCCATGCAGGCTTTCTCATGCGCCTCCTTCAAAGAGGCCACCGCCCCCTTCGGCGCCATGACGCCCATGGAATAGGAATAAGCGAGCATGACGCCCGCTTCGGCGCCCGCTTCCGGCGCCGGTTCTTCCGTCGGCGCATTCGGAAGCCGCATCTCTGCGCTTTCCATCTTGTCCATGGCGACACCGCCGCGCGGCGCGGCAGGTGCGTAACTTTCATTGCCGCCGCCACCATCGCAAGCGGCGAGCGCCAACGCCGCCCCGGCAAGAACCCAATTTCGTGCGATCATTATTGAACCCCATTTTTCGCCCGGTCTCATCCTATCATAGAACGAAAAAAGGCGGCTTGGAGGCGAAAAAGAAAAGCGCGCCTCACAACGGAGGCGCGCTCACTGGATTGGGATGCGGGATAATCTGGCGATTAATCGTCGTCGTCATCAAGGACGTCGGCCGGACCTTTGGTGTCCGGATCGCCGTCATAGGCTTCTTCCAGCGGATCGAACTCGCCATCGTCCTCCGTCGCCTCGTCATAGCCAACGGCGCCCGCGCCCGCAGCGGCGCCCAGAAGACAGCCGGACAGGGACATGCTCATGAACAAGAGCGCGAGCAGAGCAGTGAACGTTTTCAGCATTCTGGTTCTCCATGATTGGCCGGCGCGCAAATGGTCTTGCGCCCTGGCAAGCAAACTCATTAACGCTCGGCTAACAGGAAAACCGGAATGAGGTTCCCTGCCGGGAAAACAGGCAGGGAAAACAAGCTATTCGGCCGCTTCTTCGGCAGGCGCGTCCTCTGCGGGCGCTTCGGCCGGGGCGTTGGCGGCGGCTTCTTTTTCGGCCTTTTCCGCAGCGCGTTCCTGCGCCTTCTGGCCCGGCTTGCCCTTATTGGGGTTATTGCCGTGCTCCCATTTCACAAGGCCGTTCACCGAGAAAAAGCGCGCGACGCGATCGCTTGGCTGCGCCCCTTTGGACAGCCAGTATTTGGCGCGCTCGTCATCATACTGAACGCGTTTCTCGTCATCGCGGCCGAGCAGCGGATTATAAGTGCCGATCTTTTCGATGAAGCGGCCATCGCGCGGATTGCGCGAGTCGGCGACGACGATCGAGTAGAACGGACGTTTCTTCGCCCCGCCCCGGGCCAGTCTGATTTTAAGTGACATCTTCTTTTTCCTTCTTCAGATTCAAAACTTATTTCTTTTTCATTCCCGGCAGGCCGCCCATTCCCGGCGGCATGGCGCCTTGACCGGAAAGCGCCTTTTCAATGGCGTCGAAATCGAGATCGTCCGCTGACGGAGCATCGCCGCCTTTGCCGGACTTGGCTTTCGCCTGCTCGAGCAGCGCCGCCGCATCGGGGCCGCCGCCTCCGCCGAACGGGTTTCCGACACCCATCCCGGCCATCTGCGCGGCGAGGCCTTTCATGCCGCCCTTGCCCATCTTCTTCATCATGTCCGCCATCTGGCGGTGGGCCTTGAGGAGCTTGTTCACTTCCTGCACCGACGTGCCGGAGCCCGCGGCGACGCGTTTTTTGCGTTTGGCGTTCATGAGCGCAGGTTTCTTGCGCTCGGCTTTCGTCATCGACGAAATGATCGCTTCCTGACGGACGATCTCCTTGTCGTCGAGGCCGCCGGCCTGATCGACCATCTTTTTCATTTTGCCCATGCCGGGCAGCATGCCGAGGATGGCGCCCATGCCGCCCATCTTGCGCATCTGTTTGAACTGGTCGGCGAGATCGTCCATGTCGAACTCGCCCTTGGCCATGCGCTTGGCGGCTTTTTCGGCCTTCGCCGCATCCATTTCCTCGGAAGCTTTTTCAACGAGCGAAACGATGTCGCCCATGCCGAGAATGCGGCCGGCCATGCGTTTCGGCTCGAAGGCGTCGAGGGCGTCGAGCTTTTCGCCGACGCCGACGAATTTGATCGGGGCCCCGGTGACCGCGCGCATGGAGAGCGCCGCGCCGCCGCGCGCATCGCCGTCGATGCGGGTCATCACAACACCGGTGACGGGCACGCGTTCCTTGAACTTCTCCGCCGTCGTCACCGCATCCTGACCCGTGAGCGAGTCGACGACGAGCAGGCTTTCGATGGGGTTCGTCGCCGCATGGATGTCGGCGATCTCGGTCATCAACTGTTCGTCGATGGAAAGCCGGCCCGCGGTGTCGAGCATGACGACGTCATAACCGCCGAGCTTGCCCGCCTCGACGGCGCGCTTTGCAATGTCGCGCGGGTTCTGCCCGGCGATGATGGGCAGGGTTTTGACATCCGCCTGCTCGCCGAGAATGGCGAGCTGTTCCTGCGCGGCCGGACGGCGCGTGTCGAGCGAGGCCATCAAGACCTTTTTCTTCTCGCGCTTTTGCAGCCGCAGGGCGATCTTCGCCGTGGAGGTGGTTTTGCCCGAGCCTTGCAGGCCGACCATCATGATCACCGCCGGCGGGGTCGTGGCGAAGGAGAGGGACCCGTCCGCCTCCTCTCCGCCCAGCATGTCGACAAGGGCGTCATGGACGATCTTCACGACCTGCTGGCCCGGCGTCACCGAGCGCAGGACCTCCGCGCCGATGGCGCGTTCCTTGACCTTGGCGATGAAATCCTTGGCGACGGGCAGCGCGACGTCGGCCTCCAGGAGCGCAACGCGCACCTCCCTCAGGGCTTCATTGACATCTTTTTCCTCAAGGGCGCCTTTTCCGCGAAGTCCCTCGAAGATCGCGCCTAAACGGTCGCTTAAACTTTCAAACATCAGACCCCTTTCGGTCTCGAAACTTCTCGTCCGCGGCGCTTTACCGGCCCGCCGCCAGCCCGTGGCGTCCAAATAAGCGCCCGGCGCCACAAGGCAAGCGGCGCACAAAGCGTTTAACCGCCATGAGGGCGTTACCCCGATGGCGGCGCTCCCCTGACCCGTCCCAGTTTTGAGGCTTGGGGGTCGTTCAGGCAGAGACAGGAAATCCTAGCTTTCCCGAAATTCGAGGGGGGCTATAGGGGATCGAGCGGTGGAAGGCAAGAAGAGACGCGGAAGCCGCCTCAGCCTTCGCGCGCGAAAATATCCGGAAAGGCGAGCGCGAGGCCGATCACAATCAGAAAATAGAGCAGGAGGGCGCCAATCCCGGTCAGAAGGGCGAGGGCGTATTTCGCGGGCGCCGGCAGGGAGCCGTGCATGATCCGGATATTGATCAGCGCCGCCCCGCCGCCGCAGGCGCCGCCTACGAAGATGAATATCAGCGGCCATAAGGCGGCGATTTTTTCCGGGAGCGGCAAGCCGGCAACCGACGCCAGCGGGTCTTTGGCGACGTCCGTCGCCGGTTTTGGCGCGTCAGGACTGCGCTTGCCGAATTCGTGACCGGTCATGGAGGCGCCTCCCCGAGATAGGAGGGCAAAGTCTATCGCAGCTTCATTTCTGGCTGATGAAACAAGTCGGCGATATTGCGCCTAAACCTGCGCCTCAAAACCACTTCCGCCATTTGTCGATATTGCGGTTGAAAACGCCCATGAGACCGCCGTCAGCATAGCGATCGAGAATTTTGAGTATCCCCAGGAACCACATCGTGGCCACGACGAGTATGAACACCACATTGGAGGCCGCGAGCGAGAAGTAATAATTGGCGCTCAACGTTTCCGGGAAAAAGAAACGGCCCAGCAGATGCCAGGTGTTAATCAGCAGATAAAGGAAATAATAAAAGAAAAACGTCCGGTGAATGAATTTGCCGTTGAGACTTTTGGTGTGCCAAAATTGCCAGAACAGCGCGAGAACAAGAATGCCCACGGGCGCTATGAAGTTAACGGCGGCATTTTTGAAAAAATAATAAAATGTGTTGGAGAGAATCCAATTGGCGGCGACCACCGTCGCCGCCAGTCTCAGATTCCGCGACCCGGAAATGTAGCACAGGGCGACCCCGAAAAACAGGAACGCCCCATAGCGTGCTACAACCATCCACTGGTCAGGAGTGATGCGATCACCTCCGGCGGATCTTCTTTCGGCGTCCCGCCATTCGCTTGCAGAATCACGAACGCCCCATTGAGGGCCATCGCTTCAATGGCATTGTGTGCCTTGCCAACGACTTCGGCAAGATTCATCAGCCATGTTGCGCCGTCATTCGCCGCGAGCGCAGCACGCTCTATCTCAGATGCATAGTTCAAAGCGGACGCATCGCCCATTTTCTCGGCGACGCTCGCGCCCGCAGCGGTCACGGCGGCGAGCCCCGCCAGCACCGGCGCCTTGTCGAGCGGCTTGCCCGAGGCCTTTTCCTTGGCGGCTTCTTTAAGGGATTTTTCGAAACGCAACAGGGCGATTTGCTCGCTGCGCAGATCTTTCGTCTTCATAAGGTCTTCTCCACTTCCGGCCCCGTGCCGGCATCGAAAAAGAAGACCCAATTGAATTTAATCTGCAGTTAAGCGCGGATAGTGTTTTGGTTAACAACTTATTAAAGCAAGTATTGTTTGTCTCTTTCCGGGAAAGCTTGAAAAGCTCTTCCCTCCCCCGGCCGCTTTTGTTAAGAAAGCGTCTTCCTTTAAAGAGTCGGGGTGAAACGAAGGGGGACCACTTGGAGGAAGACGATCGCAAGCGGGCGGAAACGCTTTATGAGCGTTTGCTAGACGTTTTTCCCAAACGGAAAAGCGACAATATCATTCCGTTCCCAATGGAAGGACGGGTTCCTCAATCCGGGAAAAAGCCTCAATCAACGACAATGCCCCTGGAAGGGCGGCCTGCAGGCGCTCCTGGAAATTCGGAGGCGGATCGTCAAAGCAAGATTGAAGGATTGTTAAGGCGGTTATTTGAAGACCTTTCGAAAGACGATTGATCGTCTCTTCGTCGATTTCGTCCGACGACGGCCCTCCGCCATTCACATAAGCAATCAGACTGCAAACCGCGTCTGCAACGTCATCTTCGGCGATATGCTGCGCCGGTCTCAGCCCGCATGTCTTGGCCGCCAGCGCAAGAATGGCGTAGCGGGCGCCGATGGGACATACCATAGCGCGCTTAATGTCAGGGCGCTGCACGGCGGCGACGATCTTTTCAATATTTGCATCCGGATCGAGCACGTCTTCCGGCGCAATGCCAAGCGCGCTGCTGACGGCGTCGATCCATGGGTCTGACAGCGCCCGCTCGCCCGATTCAAGCCGCGGCAGATATTCCGGATATGTCCCGATCAGCCGGGAGAATTCGCGCGGCGAGAAAAGGAACCCAAGTCGCAGACGCTTGATGTTGTTGGCCATGACCCAAGCTAGCGAAGAACGGACCTAGCTTAAAGGCTTCTGCCGGAAGACGTCTTCATCAAGCTCGCCCTCCCATTTGGCGACCGCCGTCGCAACCGCCGTATCCCCGGTCACATTGGTCACCGTGCGCATCATGTCCAAAAGCCGGTCAAAGGGGAAAATAAACCCGATGACGAGCGCCGTATGCTCCGGCGTCACGTCAAAGACTTCAAGCACGATGGCGAGCAGGAACAACGATGCAGAGGGAACGCCCGCAGTGCCGATGGAGACGAGCGCGGCCGTTAGCGCGATGAGGAAATAATGCTGCGGCTCCAGCGAATAACCGAAAGCCTGCGCCGTAAAGAGCGCCACGATGCCGAGATAGAGCGAGGTTCCATCCATATTGATCGTGGCGCCGAGCGGCAGGACAGAGCCAGCCACGGATTTCTTGATGCCGAGATTTTCAGTCGCCGCACGGATCGTCACCGGCAACGTGGCCGAAGAGGACGAGGTGGAATAAGCGACCATCATCGGGTCGAGAATGCCACGGAAGAAATCGACGAATGGCAGACGCAAAATAATCCGCACCAGCCCTCCGTAAACAAACAACATGTGGAGAGCGCAGCCGAGATAGACAGCCAGGGTCAGAGAAAGAATGGCGGTAAAGGTGGCGACCCCTTGCGTGCCCGCAACATAAGCGATGAGACCGAAGACGCCGAAGGGCGCCAACTCCATGATGATATGGGTCATCTGCAAGATGCCCTCGGCGCCGGCCTCGAAGAACCGGCCCGCCGCCTGCCCCGCCTCGCGCGCCATCAGGAGACCGACGCCGAGCAGAAGGGCGAAAAAGATCACCGCCAGCATGTCGCCTTCGACAAGCGCAGCGAAAGGGTTTTCCGGAATAATGCCCAGAAGGCGCTCGCCAATGGGTTGCGCCTCGCCCATCTGACGCGGCTCCGCGCCGCCAAGATCAACGCCTTTTCCAGGCTGGAACAGCGTGCCCATGCCGAGACCGATGAGGTTGGCGAAGAAGGTCGTGAAAATATAAAGCACGAAGGCCTTGATGCCGATGGTGCCGAGTTTTTTCGGATCGCCCATAGCGTAGATGCCGGCGACCAGCGTGAAGAAAACCAGCGGCACAACGATCATGCGGATCAGGCGGATGAACACCGTTCCGATGACGCGCACCTTTTCCAGCAGCGCCTCCGCGGCGGCGGCCTCCATGGTCTGGGAGACGGCCAGCCCGAAAATCACGCCGAGCACGAGCCCCAGAAAGACCCGTTTCCAAAGTTTAATTCCGAACCACCAAGCCATGCGCCGCCCCTTTATTCGATCGCGCAGTTTAAGCGTGTTTCCCCGCAAAAGGGAACGGTTCGCGCAATTTCGGTGTTGGATTGATGTGCAACAAAAAGGAGCGCGCATCATGAATTCGGATGAATTGAAAGGCAAATGGAACCAGCTCAAAGGCTCGGCGAAGTCCCAGTGGGGCAAGCTGACCGACGATGACCTGACCCAGGTCGAAGGCGACCGGGACAAGCTTGTCGGCAAGATTCAGGAGAAATACGGCGTCGCCCGCGAAGAAGCCGAAAAGCAGGTCAATGACTGGGATACGGCCGCCTAGACCGGCGGTCCACAGCCATTGCAAAAGCCGCCCTCAAAAGGGCGGCTTTGTTTTTTCAGGAAAGCCCCAACGCCGTGATGGCGCGATTATAGAGTTCGCGGAACGGCTCAGGCCGTTCGCCGCCAAGCGAGCCCACAGAGATCAAAGCGCGCTCAGCGGTCTCCAGGCGCACGCCGCCGGGGCGCATGCTGCCCGTCCAGTCGTTCCAATCCGGCGCCGCATCCACCATAAAAACAAACTTCACGCGAGCGCCGCCCGGCGTCTCGATGTCGAGACCGAAAACGCTCTCGCGCCCAAACAGTCCTTGCGCAGTTGCGACGCGTCGTTCGTCGAACAAAACTTCGTCGACGAAAAATCCGCGCCGCCAGCGCAAGATATGCATCTCTCCATCGACAGCGAGTTTCACATCGACCTTGCGCCAGGCACGCTGCAACAGGCTTGCATGAAACTCCGTCACTGCGCCTCTCCCATTAATTGCCGGGCGAAATAGGCCCACTCAAGCGCGGTGCGGTGCGCGAGCTGTTCCTGGTTCGCCGTACCGCCATGACCGCCCTCGATATTCTCATAGTAGAAAAAGTCATAACCGAGGTCCTCCATTTTCGCGGCGGCCTTGCGGGCATGCCCCGGATGCACGCGGTCATCCTTTGTGGAAGTGTAAAACAGGACTTTCGGATAGGGCTGGTCCGCCTTCAGATTTTGATAGGGAGAATATTCGGAAATATAGGCCCATTCTTCAGGAATGTCGGGATTGCCGTACTCGCCCATCCATGACGCGCCTGCGAGCAGCTTGTTATACCGCTTCATATCGAACAGCGGCACGCCGATATCGATCGCCGAATAAAGGTCCGGGCGCTGGGTCAGCATGGCGCCCATCAACAAACCGCCATTGGAGCGGCCGATGGCGCCGAGCTTTTCAGGCCTCGTCACCCCGGTCTCGATCAGATCCTCCGAAATTGCGATGAAATCATCGTAAGCGCGCTGGCGGTTTTCCTTCAGCGCGGCCTGATGCCAGCGCGAACCGTATTCCGAACCGCCGCGAATATTCGACAGCACCAGAACGCCGCCGCGCTTCACCCACATGAGGCCCGCAAGCGCGCCATGCTGCGGCCGCGACGGATCGTCGTAATAATAGGGCAGAATCGGCACGAGAAAGCCGCCATAGCCATATTGCACGGTCGGCGCATTGCCCTCTTTCAACACGGAATCGAGTCCCATGATATAGTATGGCACTTTTGTTCCGTCTGCGGATGTTGCGAAACGCTGTTCCACAACGACGCCGGTCGCATCGTAAAAAGCCGGCGTTTCAGCAATCTTCTCGACCTTGTTTTTCGCCGTCACGTAATAAAGCGAGTCCGGCGACGTCAGGCTTTCAAAGGAAAACATCGCGTCATCCGTGCCGCCGCCGGCGGAGACAAGGGAAACGACGCCATTTTCAGGAAGCGCGATGGATTTCGCTTTCCAGTCGCCTTTTTTGGAACGCGTGACCCGCACCGCAGCGCCTGACACATCCTCGAGATACTGGATGACGATATTGGTTTTGCCGATTTCAACGTCCTCGACAGACTGGTTGTCAGCCGCTTCGAACACCGTTTCGACGACGCCTGCGCCGAGATCATAGGCGACAACATTTCCTTGTGCATAGGTCTCGCCTTCATAAGGCCAGTCTTCGCGCAGGAAGAATACTGCGCGGCCGTCGAGCACGCCTTGAAAATCGGCGTTAAGCGGGAGTGGCAGTTTGTTAAAACCGCCCTGCTCGTCTTGATAATAATATTCGGATTCGAAGAACGTGACGCCGCGGCTGACGAAAACATGCGTCTTGCCGTCTTCATGTTCGACCCTCGCGTCGGATGAAACATCCGTTTCCTCGCCTTGGAAGATCACCGGCGCGTCGGCGACTGTCCCGCCGCGTTCAAGCCGCATGACAGTGCGCGGATAACCCGATGATGTCAGAGATCCCTCGCCCCGGTCCGTGCCAATGAGAAGCGTGTCCGAATCAAGCCATTCGACGCTCGACTTTGCCTCATCGAGCGCAAACCCGCCTTCTACGAAGGCTTTTTCTTCTGTGTTGAATTCACGCCAGTAACCGGCGTCCTTGCCGCCATCGGAAAGCTCCACCATGCAGTGAACATATTCCGGCGAGAGACAAACGACAGAGCCGCGTATCCAGTTGCGGTCTTCCTCAGCGGCGAGCGTATCCACATCGAGCACCGTTTCCCATGCCGGCTCGCCGGACCGATAGCTCTCGACGCTGGCCCGGCGCCAAAGCCCGCGCTTGTGCTCATCATCCTGCCAGAAATTATAGACATGGCCGTTATGAATCTGGCCGAGCGCAAGACGTTCGTCGGAGGTCAGGACCGACAACGCCTCTTCATACATAGGCTCGAAACGCGGGTCGTTTTCGAGGACTTCCAGGGAGCGCGCATTCTGCTCGCGCACCCAGTCGAGCGCCTTTTCGCCTTCAACGGCCTCAAGCCACAAAAACGGATCGTCGTCCTGCGCTGGCGCCGCAGAAGTCATGACGGCAAAAGCTGCCGCCGCACAGAAAAATTTATTCATCATCTTTAGAAATCTCCACGAGGAACGGGGCGAGTGGTTTTCTTAACCATACAAGCCCTTGACGTTCCTGCAAAGCGCTGGCCGCCTCGCCGAACCGCCGCAGCAAGGTCCGTAAAATTGAAGTTTGTACGTTAGAGAAGGTTTTGCCGCTGGCCACTATTTTGCAACGGGGTGGCGCAATTAAGCAATTCGGGACAACTGAGCGATGTTTAAAAACGATGGACGGCGTTATCAGCGGATCAGCCTCAATCTGCCGGCGCGCATTGTTGTCAACGCCACCGACGAATATGAGGGCCGCCTGCTCAATATTTCTCCGGGTGACATGGCGCTGATAACCGACGCGAAAGTGGTTGTCGGCGACGCCGCCGTCATTCACATCGACGGGCTGGACGTTATCGAAAGCACAGTGGCGCGGACATTTCCCGACGGTTTCGCGACCTCGTTCCTGTTGTCGAAACGCCGGCGCAACCTGCTGATCGAGCAGTTGATGCTGAAGGCCAATCCGGAATTCGCGGACGGGCTTGGCGACCGCCGCTCCACCTTGCGCCACCGCGACGGCGGCTCCCGAGCATCCTGCCGTCTCGCAGACGGCACGTCTTTGTTCGTGACGATCATCGATACGTCCGTGAACGGCGTTTCCGTCGACTCCCGGCGCAGACCGCCGATCGGATCGGCCATCCATGTAGGGCGCCGGCGCGGCGTCATTGTAAGACACACGCCGCGCGGCTTCGTCGTTGTTTACGATTCGGCTTCAGAACAAACAGCGGCTCAGGCCGCCGACGGACAAAAACCGGTTCTTCGCGCCGTTTAAAGCAGCAACCCTAGCTCGCCGGCCCGAGAACATAGGGGCCGAGATTGTTCATGACTTCCCGTGCATTGAAAGCCTGCGGATTGTCCGCGGGCTTTTCGCCCCTGTACATCACGATGAACGCAACGGCTGAATAGCGCGTCACCTCGCGGGTATAGCTGTCATAAGGCGCGCCCCAGCCCCAGCCATAGGCGTAATAAGGAAAGCCGTAATAGGGGCGGTAGAACGGATAGCCATAACCATAGCGCCCATAAAACGCCGGCTCTGTCGTCGTTCTGTAGCTCCTGTTCGCTTCGGTCTGGTTTTCGACGGCGATGAAATAATCATAACCGAGATCGACAGTCAGCTCAGCCGCGCGATAGAGCAGCGCATTTTCCACCGTTTCGCGAGCCGTTACCGAATTGCCGCGGAAGGTGATGCGATAGCGGTTGTCTTCGATGCGCTGATCGGAAAATCCATAGCCGCCGCCCTGCGCGGCCGGTCCGTATGGCGTCGCCGTGGCGCAGGCGGCGACAAGAAGGGCGAGCGCGCCCGTGGCAATTAAACGAAACATGACATATCTCCCGGCGTGACAGCCCTAAAACGGTTCATCGGCCCCACAGGGAATATAGTCGCGCAGGCCCGCGCCTGCCAAGCCGAAGCGACAACCCGCCTCACTCCTCACGGGAGTTTGACTCACCGGCCGTTGACAGGGGCTCAGCCCTTGTTTCCGAAACCATTTTCAGGCCATCCGGCGCGGATTTGATGTGAAGATCGCGCTGCGGGAAAGGCACTTCAATGTTCATTTCGTGCAGCATGTCCCAGATCGCCATCATGACGTCCGAGCGCACATTGGCGGAGCCATTGGCGGGATCGTTGATCCAGAACCGCAAGTCGAAATTGATGGAGCTGTCGCCGAACTCCATCAGGTTGCAGCGCGGCGCCGGGGTTTTCAGGACACGATCGATGGTGAGCGCGCGCTCTTCCGCAGCCCGGGCGAGACCGCGCACATCCCGCGTCTCATAGGACACGCCAAAGGGCGCATGCAGGCGCACCACACGGTCGTCATGGGACCAGTTGACGACGCCTTCCTCGATAAACTTGTCATTGGGCACCAGATGGGCGGTGCCGTCGCGTGTGCGCAAGGTGACATAGCGCGCATTCATGGCGGTCACCCAGCCATAGGAATCCTCGATTTCGATCACGTCGCCCGGCTTGATCGATTTATCGGCGATCAGGGTGAAACCTGCAAAAAAGTTCGACACCGTGCGCTGCATGCCAAGACCGATGCCGAGCCCCACAGCGCCGCCGAAAATGGCGAGCGTTGCGAATGGGAAACCAACGATCTGCAACGCGGCGACCAGCGCCACCACCGGCAGGAGGACGTCGAGAATTTTCGACAGAAGCGCCTTGAACGAAACAGTAAGCTCGTCGATGGCGTTGATGCGTCCCTGTATGAGGTGGTTTAAGAATCGCGCGCCCCAGAAGAGGACGCCGAAAACCGCCACCGTACGCAGGAAGTCGAGCGCTGAAAAACTTTGCTCGACGCCATTTTCATCCTCGCCGATGGGGAAGGAAAACGCTTCGAGCTGACGCACCACATCGTCGAGCACGCCAAACGCATCGAGCGCCGCAATGGGCCAGGCCACATAAAACGCAACGCGCGACCAGAAGGGCGAGCGAATGACGAGCGTCACCAGCCGGATGACGATCCAGGCCGTCAGCAGGCTGACCGCCGCGGAGACAACGCTGGTGGAATTGCCCGCGGCCCTCAAGCCCACCATCGCCGCCTGAAGCACGAGCAACAGCGCAATCGGCGTTGCAATATGGGCGAAGGCGTTGGCCGCCCGGCGCAGGAGACCGTAAGGCGCGCGCGGCGCAATTTGCGACTGGATGAGTTTCCTGAGACGCGGTCCGAAAAACGCCGCCGGCAGGATCGCGGCGACGACGATGGCGGCTTCGATGGCGACGCCCGCCGTCAGCATGTTGGCCTGAAAGCCGTCGAAAAAGGCCAGGACGCGCTCGCGGATTGTCTCGACGCCCTCTTCGATCACCGATTCTTCAACCGGCGTTTCTTGCGGGGCGGGCGTTGCGTCCTCTGCCGGTTGCGGGTCCTGCATGGGGTCTTTCGGAAAAAGGAAAGGGGCCCAAAAGTTCTAACAGTTTCGCTTTCCCTTGCAACTGCCGCAGCGGCGCCTCCATGAAAACGCCAGTGCGCCGCCGCAAAGCGTCAGCCGGCGATTTCCGCCTGTTTCGCCGAGAGCTCGGCGCAGCCCGCCTTCGCAAGAGACAACAAGGCCGCGAACTGGTCATCCGTAAACGGATCGCCTTCGGCCGTCGCCTGCACTTCGACAAGCCCTCCGGTTCCGGTGATAACGAAATTGGCGTCGGCCTGGGCGGTCGAATCTTCGTCGTAATCAAGATCGAGCGCCGGAGCGCCGGCGACAAGCCCGCAGGAAATCGCCGCCACCCGGTCGCGAACCGGATTGGATTTGATAATCCCTTGCGACGCCGCCCATTCGCAGGCGCGGTTCATGGCGATCCAGGCGCCGGTGATCGAGGCCGTGCGCGTGCCCCCATCGGCCTGAATGACGTCGCAGTCCACGAGGATCTGGCGTTCGCCCAGCGCTTTCAGATCGATGACGGCGCGCAGGGATCGCCCGATCAGGCGCTGGATCTCCTGCGTCCGGCCCGATTGTCCGCCCTTGGCCTCGCGCTTCATGCGCTCGCCCGTGGAGCGGGGCAGCATGCCATATTCGGCCGTAACCCAGCCGCGCCCGCCGCCGCGCAGCCAGGGCGGCGTGGTCTCGTCCCAGCTTGCCGTGCATAAAACATGCGTGTCCCCGAATTTGACGAGACAGGAGCCTTCGGCATGCTTGGCGACGCCGGTTTCGAGGGAAACGGCGCGAAGCTCGTTAAAGGCGCGGCCGGAAGGTCTCATGACTATCTCCAATATTTGGCTGGGGCGTCTTCCTAGCCCCGGGGCCCCTGCCCTGTCGACCCGCGTCCTGGTAGCCTATGGCCTGACGGCAGGTCTTGTTCTTGGCCGCGAGCCGCTTATTTTTCTTGTCCGGATCGGCAGCAAGAAAAGAACTCATGTCTGTTCTCAACGATATTGACGAGCGGTCGCGCGAAATCTTCCGCCGTCTGGTGGAGACCTATCTCGCCACGGGCGAGCCTGTGGGATCGCGCGTGTTGAGCAATGACACGAAGATTGCCGTTTCCGCGGCGACCGTGCGCAATGTCATGGCCGACCTTACCGATATGGGGCTTTTGCATGCGCCGCATATATCGGCCGGGCGCCTGCCGACGGAGCTGGGCTTGCGACTCTTCGTCGACGGGCTGATGCAGGTGGGCGATCTGACGCCGCAGGAGCGCCGCGCGATCGAGGCGGAGGCAGCGGAAGGCGGCGACGTCGATCTTCTCGAAGCGGCCGCTGCGCGCCTCTCGGGCCTGACGCAGACCGCCAGCCTGATTGTCACGCAGAAGGCCGATGCGCCCTTGCGTCAGATCGAGTTCGTGCGCACAGGGCCGGGCAAGGCGCTCGTGATTATGGTGTTCGAGGATGGCCGGGTGGAAAACCGCGTCATTCACGCGCCGGACGACCTTCCCGCCTCGGCGCTGATCGCCGCCGGGAATTATCTGAACGCCCGCCTGCGCGGACGCAGCCTTCATGAAACGCGCTCAAGCATTCTCGACGAAATCGAATCGAACCGGGCGGAACTCGACGAACTCACATCGCGGCTGGTGCGCGACGGCGTCGCCGATATCGCCGGCGACGAAAACTGGCAGTTGATTGTGCGCGGACGCGGCCACCTTCTCGATGAGGCGGCCCAGGACATCGAGCGGGTCCGGATGCTGCTCGACGATCTGGAAAAAAAACGCGAGGTGATCGAGCTCCTTACCGCCGCCCGGGACGGCGAGGGCGTCAAAGTCTTTATCGGCTCGGAAAACCGGCTCTTCTCCCTCTCCGGCTCCTCCGTGATCACCGCCCCCTATCGGGACGAAAACCGCAAGATTGTCGGGGTTTTAGGGGTGATCGGACCGACCCGGCTCAATTACGCCCGGGTTGTCCCGATTGTGGACTATACGGCCGAAGTGCTCTCGCGGATGTTGAAATAGCCGCCCGCCGCGCGTACATCCCGCAGCGAATATTTCCCCGAATGCGAAGCCGGATGAAGCAAGTCTCATGAGTGACGAACACGAAACAACGCCGCCGCCTTTTCCCCATGAAGAGGGCCAGCATGACGAGGCCGATGGGCAGGCTGAAGAGGGCGCCCTCGACGCCGAAGCCGCGCTCGAAGCCGCGAAGAAAGAAAACGCCGATCTGAACGAGAAGGTGTTGCGGCTCGCCGCCGAGCTCGAAAACACCCGCCGGCGGTCAGCCCGCGAAAAAGCCGACGCCGGCCGTTACGCCATCGCGAATTTCGCGCGCGATCTGATCGGCGTTTCCGACAATTTCGAACGCGCCCTGCGCATCGCCGATGAAAACGCGCCGGCGGAGGGGGTGAGCGACGTCGCCAAAGGCCTGATCGACGGTCTGAAAATGACCGAGAAGGAATTGCTCTCGGTCCTCGAACGCCATGGCGTGAAGCGCGTCGCCGCCGAACGCGAAAAGTTCGACCCCAACCTGCATCAGGCCGTCGCGCAAATTCCGCACACGGAAATTCCCCACGGCCATGTCATCGACGTCGCCCAGCAGGGCTTTACCATCGGCGACCGCGTCTTGCGGGCGGCCATGGTGACGGTTTCCTCAGGACCGGGCAATGCGACGGGCGATGAGCCGTCTGGCGGCTCCGGCGAAAGGCTCGATACAAAAGTCTAAAAGAAAAGGGCGGCCCACGGGCCGCCCTTATTCTTCAAACTCGGTGTTATTCCTAGACCTTCGGGCCAGCCGCCTTCACTGCGTCGCTCACATGGGCTTCGTAGATCTTGAAGTTCTCGGCGAACATCTTCGCGAGTTTTTGCGCCTGCGCGTCGAACGCCGACGCATCGTCCCAGGTGCCGCGCGGATTGAGGATCGCCTTGTCAACGCCCGGAACCTCGGTCGGAACCTCGAAGCCGAAAATTTCATCTGTGCGCATGGGCGCTTTGCTGAGCGATCCGTTGAGGGCCGCGGTCAACAAGGCGCGGGTTTCCTTGATGGGCATGCGCTTGCCGACCCCGTGCGGCCCGCCTGTCCAGCCCGTGGAAACGAGCCAGCAATCCACATCATGCTTGTCGATGAGACGGCCCAGAAGCGCGCCATATTCCGACGGGTGGCGCGGCATGAAGGGCGCGCCGAAGCAGGTGGAAAAGGTCGCTTGCGGGTCCTTGCCGAGGCCTTTTTCGGTGCCGGCGACTTTCGCCGTGTAGCCTGACAGGAACATATACATGGCCTGCGCCGGCGTGAGGCGCGCGATCGGCGGCATCACGCCGAAGGCGTCGCAGGTCAGCATGATGATGTTGTTGGGATGGCTCGTGACGCCCGTGGTGCTGGCGTTCGGGATGTAATGGATCGGATAGGCGCCGCGGGAGTTTTCGGCGAGCGACGCATCGTCAAGATCGAGCTCGCGCGTTTCCGGGTGCATCACCACATTTTCGAGCACCGTGCCGAAACGCTTGGTCGTGGCGTAGATTTCCGGCTCGGCCGTCGGCGACAGCCGGATCATTTTGGCGTAGCAGCCGCCTTCGAAATTGAAGAGGCCGTTCGGACCCCAGCCATGTTCGTCGTCGCCGATAAGCGTGCGGTTCGGATCGGCGGAGAGGGTCGTCTTGCCCGTCCCCGACAGGCCGAAAAAGATCGCGGCGTCCTCATCCTCGCCCACATTGACCGAGCAATGCATGGGCATGATTTCCTGTTCGGGCAGGAGATAGTTGAGGATCGTGAAAACCGACTTCTTCATCTCGCCGGCATAGGAGGTGCCGCCGATCAGGATAAGACGGCGCACAAAGTCGACCGCGATGACAGTCTTGGTGCGGCAGCCATGAACCTCCGGGTCGGCGGCAAAGCCCGGCAGATCGACAATGGTGTAGTCCGGCTCTCCGCCGCGCTCGTCCATGAGCGGGCGAACGAGAAGATGCTGGATGAAAAGCCCGTGCCAGGCGTACTCCGTAAAGACCCTCACCTTGATGCCATAGGTCTTGTCGGCGCCGCCCGCGAGATCCTGACTGATAAGCTCACGCGAGGATGCGTAGTCGAGCATGTCCGCATGAAGACGATCGAACGCTTCCGGCGACATCGCCTTATTGGCGTCCCACCAGATTTTCTCCTCGATTTCAGGATGGCGGACGATGAATTTGTCCTGCGCCGAGCGGCCCGTATGCTCGCCGGTTTTCACCACCAGCGGGCCTTCCTTGGCGATCTCGCCCTCGCCGCGGGCCACCGCCAGTTCATAAAGCGCCGCCGCCGTCAAATTCGCCAGCGCCTGAGGCGCGCGATCTTCAAAGCTGCGCGTTTCCGGCGCCGCCGTTGCCGATAAGCTCATCAATCGTCTCCCTGGACCTCACCACCGGGTTCGCCGGGCCCCGCCCGGCGGATATGCGACATGCACCTGTCATGCCGACAGTAAATTCCGCTCTTAGCGGCAAAAGCCGGCGATGGCCACAAGAGGACGGCCGGAATCCGGCTCTAATTGGCGATCTTTTCCCCCGTAAACCCAACTTCCTTCGCGTTAACCAAGCCGCCTAAACCCCTGTTAACGCCAATGACGGAAAGTCGCCGCCGGGAGAATGTGAGAGTGACAACGATTTTCGACCTGCTTTCGGTCATGCTGTTCATCGCGGCAGCCGGGCTTTTTCTGGTTCGCGTGCGCCATGAAGATCCGCCGCTCGCGCCCTATCTGCTGATCACGCTCGTCAGCATCGTAGGGGGCTGGCTGGGGAATAATGGCGGCGGCGCGCCGGCCGTGGGTCTTCTCATCGCCGCCGCGTTCCTGACGCTTCATCTCGCGAGTCAGCCCTATCGCGAAGATCCCGAAGAACAGAATTAATCCCAGAACCAGAACCGCTTTTCACGGCACCACAGGCTCAACAGCCATTTTTCGCCGCTCGCCACCGGGGCCCCGGCATGCAAGGTCTCCGAATAGGGCGCGCCTTCGCCATCGGTATTTGCAAAGACAAGGGCGTCGCCGGTCCGGCCCTTGTGCTCAATTTTGAGCTCCGGGAAGACCGTCGCGCCGCCCTCATAAGCATCGTTGAGGGAAACGAGCAGCGTTTTCCGGCGCTGGCCCGCCCGGCGCACTTCCGAATAATCCCTGGCGTCCTCGGGCAGATAATCATGATGGGGTTTATATTCCTGACCGGGACGGTAGCGCAGGGCGCCCATGAGTTCGCAATTGCCCCATTCGACGCCGGCGGCCATGGCCAGGCGGCGATAGAGCGCAACAAGCGTTAGATCGAGATCGAGGAGGCCGAGAAGCGCGCCGTCCGAGGTCCGGTATTGCGCGTGATCGGCCGTGCTTTTTTCGGAATCGACAACCTGCGACGGCGTCAGGAGCGGAGCCGAGGCGCAGATGAGATAATCGCACTCGTCCCGCGTCAGAAGCGATGCGATCCGGTAGATTTCCGGCTCGGTCCGAAGCATTTCCCGCATTGGCGGTTCTTTATCCTCAAGCGTGGCAAGACCGGCGAGATCTTTCAATTCCGCCGGCGGCGATATGCGGGCTTCTTCCGTCTGCGGATCAAGCGAGAAAAAACCCACGCCTTGCAACCGGGCTTTCAGCGCCGAGGCCTCGCCTTGGCTCAAAAGTCCGCGCCGGAGCGCGTAGCACGCCGCCACCCAGTCTCCCTTGCGCGCAGCCTCCGCCAGCAAAGCGTCGCCGGCGCCGCGCATGCCGGACATGCTTTCCGCCAGCAAGGCGAGCTCCCGCATGGCCGGGGGGTGACCACGCTCAGCCGCTTTGACGACCAGACCGACCGCGCCCTTCCAGTCCTGCGTCACGCCAAGGCCCAGCGCTGTCAGCACGCCAAGCTGGCGCAGGGCCCCTGCCCCGCCAGCGTCGCCGGCGCGTTTCAGGAGCGCGACCGCCTCCGCCACCTGCATCTCGCCCGGGGGAACCGATAACAACTCGCAGGCGAGCGTGTAGAGCGCCCCCGGATGCCCGGCGTCGGCTGCCTTGCGCGTCCATTCGCGCGCCGCCTGCCTTTGCCCCGACCGGTCCAGTAGGGCGGCCAGCCGATACTGGCTCGCAACATCCCCGCTCCGGGCTAGCGCTTCGATTTCCTTAAAGTTTTCCATGCCGGTGTTTGATAGCATGGGCGAGGCAGGCTAAAAACCGGCCCTTGTATCGGCCCCCTTGCATTGGCCTGAGGCGAGACCTTTATGGACGCCATGACATCCTCCCTGGCGACGGCATCGGAAGACCAGCATATCGTTGACGTGCTGATCGAAGAGCGCGCGCATAAGCTGCGCGCCTCGGCCCTGTGGCCGCTTTACAAATCGGTGCTCTATCCGCTGCTTCTCTACAAGCCGGCAGTGAAAATGGCGGACGCTATCGCCGACAAGCCGGCGCGAGAGGTTTTCAACCATATCAGCGAGCTCCTGGCGCTGGATGTCAAAACATCGGGTCTGGAACATATCCCCGAGACCGGCCGCGTTCTCATCGCATCGACGCACCCGACAGGCATTCCCGACGGCGTCGCCATGTTCGACGCCATCAAGCATCACCGCCCTGACATGACCTTCTTCGCTAATCGCGACGCCCTGCGCGCCGCGCCGGGGCTCGACGACATGATCATTCCGGTGGAATGGGTGCAGACGAAGCGCACGGCGACACGCTCCCGCGAGACCCTGGAAGGTGCGATCAAGGCGTTCAATGCGGAGAAATGCGTCGTGCTTTTTCCGTCCGGAAGACTCGCCGCCATGGGCGAGGACAAACAGCTTATCGAGCAGGAATGGCTCGCCTCCGTCGCGATTTTCGCCCGCAAATATGATTGCCCCGTCGTCCCGGCGCATATCGATATGCGCAATTCATCGCTCTATTACTGGTTCTGGAAGCTCAATACGGAATTGCGCGACATCACCCTGTTCCACGAACTGTTGAACAAGAAAAACAAAACCTATGGCGTCAGTTTCGGACCGAAAATCGACCCCAAGGACCTGAAAGGCGACGCCAAACGCGTCGCCGACGCGCTTCGCGACCACGCGGTAGCGCTTGGAAACGAGCCCCGGCCATGGGCGCCGCTTGCTTAGGTTACGGCGTCACCGTAATCGGCGCGCGGGCGAGCACTTTCTTGTTGCCATGAATGAACCGCAACTCGTACTCCCCGGGCTCGTTCGGCATGCGCAGCCGCGCCGGACTGCCGTTTCTCGTATAGCTGTAGCTTACATAGTTGAGATCGTCCGACCCCATCTTTGAAATCGCCACATAGTCGCCCGAGCCTGGCGGCGGCCCGGTGAACGCCACATCGACGGTCTCTCCTGCTTTCGCTGATGACGGACCGTTCAATGTCGCCGTGGCCGCCGTCACCGTAATCGGTTTGCGCGCCAGCACCTTTTTGTTGTTCTGGACAAACCGGATTTCATAATCGCCAGCGTCGAGCGGCATGCGGATTTCCGCCGGGCTGCCGTTTCTCGTATAGTGATAGTCGGTGTATTTGTTCGGCGCAGCGTCAGGCGCCGTCACCGTGATCCAGTCGCCGGAGGCCGGCGCAGGACCCGTAAACTCGACGCTTACGGTTTCGCCTGCAATCGCCGTGTCCTTCGCCGACAAAGTCGCCGTCGCCGCTGTCACGGTGATCGGCTGGCGCGCGATGATTTTCTTGCCGCCCTGCACGAAGCGCAGCTCATATTCCCCAGCTTCAAGGGGCATGCGGATCGTCGCCGGACTGCCGTTTCTCGAATAGTGATAGTCGGTATATTTGTTCGGCGCAGCGTCGGGCGCGGTCACGGTGATCCAGTCGCCAGACCCCGCTTCCGGTCCGGAAAACTCGACCTGAACCTCTTCGCCGGCGATAGCGGTTTCAGGCCCCGATATGGTCGCCGCCGCCGATGTCACCGTGATGGGTTTGCGCGCGAGAATTTTCTTGCCGCCCTGCACGAAACGCAGCTCGTACGCGCCAGCTTCCAGCGGCACGCGGATCGTCGCCGGGCTGCCCTGCCGCGTATAGTAATAATCGCTGTACTTGTTCGGTTCATCGTCGGGCTTCACCACGGTGATCCAGTCGCCCGATCCTGCGGCCGGTCCGGTAAAGGCGACAGTGATTTCTTCGCCCGCAATCGCAGTATCAGGACCCTCCAGCGTCGCTTCAGCCGGGATCGCCGTAATGTCGATGCTGGCCAGCGTACGAATCGGCTGGCCCAACCTGTAACGGATCTCATAGGCGCCGGGATCCACCGGCATCCGGATCTCCACGGGGTTGCCCGTGCGCGTATAGGCGTAAGGACCGTACTGGCCGCGATCCGCGCCTTTCTCGACAATGGTGATGAAATCGCCGCGCCGGTCGGGACCGGTCCAGAAGACCTGTATATTGGTCCCGGCCACTGCCTCTCCTGCAGGTTCGGCGCGCAACGTCGCCTCAACCGGAAAGGCAAGCGCGATGGTCACGGTCTTCCAGGTATTGGCGTTGATCTTGACGTTTTTCGCTTCGCCCTTGAGCCCGTCCGAGGCGCGCGAGACCGCGACATCGTAAGTCCCGGGTTCGATTTCCACATCGACGACGCCGGCGCCGTCCTCAGAAAAAACAGGATCGCCGCCGCCCGCCGGCGTCACCGTCCAGGACAAGCCCTCTTCGATGACGGGGCCGCCCTCAAGCTCCGTGGCGCGCAGGCGGACTTTCGTTTCCGTGACGGCTTCGGGCGCCGCCGCAACGGTTTCCTCAAGCGCTTCGGTGAGTTCGCCCGCATCCGAAGCGGAGACATATTTGCCGCCCGTGTTCTCGGCAATGCAGCGCAATTGCGCCTCAGCGTTTTCTTCGGTCACGTCGAAACCGACCACATGCACGGTGAAATCGGCGCCGGCTTCCTCCAGCGCCGAGGCGACGCCGCAGGGATCGGGCGCGCAGGTTTCGATCCCGTCGCTGATGAGGATGACCGTTGATTTCGCCTCCGTGTATTTCAGTTTTTCCGCCGCGAGCTTGATCGAATCCGCCATGGGCGTCTTGCCCTTGGGGTTGAGCTTTTGCACCGCGTCGGCGATCGCGGCGCGGTCCGCGCCGACCGCAGCCAGTTCTTCGATATCCGCGCAGTCGCCTGTCCGACGGTGACCATAGGCGATCAAACCGAGACGACGTTCCGCAGGCAGATCATTCAGCAACTCCGCGAGCACCGATTTTGCGATGGTGATCTTCGCTTCGCCCTCGATCTGGCCCCACATGGAGCCGGAACCGTCAAGGACGAGAATGGAATCCCCTGCCCCCTCCTGCGCCGCGGCCGGCAGGGCGATGAAAAACAATGCGATTGCTGAAATAAATAAGCGGATTGCGCGCGCGGCCATGAAACTCCCCTTCTCGATGGCGACGCAGACAAGACTAACGTCCGCCGCACCGCTTAGGAAGCGCTTGCGGCGCCCTAAAGCGCCGCAACTTCATTACCGGTTGTTATGATAGGTCAATTCGAGGAAAACGTCCTCGAGATCGGCCTCGACCGTCGAGATGTCCTTCACCGACACGCCCGCGCCGTTCAGCCGTTCGAGGATTTCCGCGACTTTCGTCTGGCTCGGCTTGTAATTGATGGCGAGACTTCCATCCGCCTTGAGGTCGACCGAAAGCGGCCCGAGATCCGGTGCGGCCGCGATTTCCTGGTCCGGCGTCACCATCAAGGTCTTGCGGTCGAGCGAGGAAATCAGTTTTTCCGTGGGCTCGCAGGCGACCACCTCGCCATGATTGATGATGGCGATTTCCTTGCAGAGCTCCTGCGCCTCTTCGAGATAATGCGTGGTCAGAACGATCGTCACGCCCTGCTCATGCAGCTTTAAAACATATTCCCAGAGCTGTTTCCTGAGTTCGATGTCGACGCCGGCCGTGGGCTCGTCGAGGATCAGAACGGGGGGCGAATGCACCATGGCCTTCGCCACCAGAAGACGCCGTTTCATGCCGCCAGAGAGATGACGCACATAGGCGTCGGCTTTGTCTTCAAGGCCGAGGGCTTTCAAAATCTCCATGGAGCGGCGCTGGGATTTCGGCACGCCGTAAAGCCCCGCCTGAATCTCCATGCCTTCAAACGGCGTGAAGAACACCTCCATATTGATTTCCTGCGGCACGACGCCGAGCGACGCGCGCGCCTGGCGCGGATTGCGGTCGATGTCGAAACCCCAGACAGAGACCTCGCCCGCGCTTTTGCGCACGAGACCGGCGAGAATATTGATGAAAGTGGATTTACCGGCGCCGTTGGGCCCTAGCAGCCCGAAAATCGTGCCGCGCTTGACGAAGACGTCGATGCCTTTCAGCGCTTCCTTGGCGGGCGCATTCCCGGAGCCGCCATAGGTTTTGCGCACGCCGCGGGCGGCGATGGCGTAGTCGGCATTGGCGTTGAAATCCATGGAATGATCATCCGGCATGAGCAAAGCCGCTTATCGCGCCGCAACAGGCGAGGGTCAACCGCCGCAAGGCCACGGCGCCGGTCCTCACAAAGACTTGACGAAAGGGGCCGGCGGCGGCAAGTCAGCGGGCGCAAGCCATCGCGAGACCGACCGCCCCATGAGCGAACAGAAAACCCCGGCCACGAGCATCACCCCCGATCCGGAAGTCATCTACACGGACAAACGCCGCGTTTCCTGTGACGGTGGCGGCGGCGCGCTCGGCCATCCCATCGTGTGGTATTCGCTCGAAGACGGCGAAGCCGAATGCGGCTATTGCGACCGTAAGTTTATCTACAAGGGCGACGCACACTAACGTTCCGAAAGATCAGGCCTCCGCCTGCTGCGGCGCCTGGGCCTGCGCAATCTCCGGCTCTTTCGTTTCGGCGGGCGCCTCCGTTTCAATTCCTGACAACAATCGACAGGCGACAAGATCGCCGGTGACGTTGACGGCGGTGCGCGCCATGTCGAGGAGCCGGTCGACGCCGAGCACCAGCGCAAGCCCGTTTAGGGGAATGCCGAAACTCGTCGCCGTCGCCGACAACACCGCGATGGATGCGCCGGGCGCCGCGGGCGCGCCGATGGAGGCGCCGGTAAGCGTGATCATGACAAAGGCGAGATCGCCGGGCGAGAGATGCATGCCTGCGATATTGGCGAGAAACACGATCGCCGCGGACTGATAGAGCGCCGTCCCCGCCATATTGATCGTCGCCGCCAGCGGAATGACCGCGCCTGCGAGCGACGGCGAGGCCCCCAGTTTTTCCACCGCCGTTTTCATGGTGAGCGGCATCACGGCGGCGGAGCTCGATGTGGAAAAAGCGAGCAACTGCACCGGCGCGACAGACCTCAGAAAATTCCAGGGCGTCATGCCGCCGAAGAATGCGATGATGGCGAGATAGACGATGAGGAGAAGCGCCAGACCGCCGATGACGACGCCGCAATAGACGGCGAGATCGATGAGCGTATTGAGGCCATTCACCGCCGTCGTTTCCGCCATCAGCCCGAAGACCGCCAGCGGGGCGAAGCGCATGGCCGTGCGGATGACGGTCATGCAGACTTCAAGCACGGCGCCGGCGAGCGCGACCAGCGGTTTCGTCAATTCGCGCTTGTCGCTCGTTACCGTCGCAATGCCGATGAAAATCGAAAAGACGACAATGGCCAGCATGTCCTGATCGAGGATCGCGGCGGATACATTCTGGGGAATGAGGTTGGAGATCATGCCCGGCAATTCGCGGCCGATGGCCTCAATGGGCGAGGCCGCCGCCTCAATCGCCGCCGGGTCCGGTTTCAGCCGCGGCGTCGGCGGCGCGTTCAGCATCACCTCGCGCCCTGCGGAGACGAGCCGCGCAAGGCCGCCGCCGATGGCGGCGCCGATCATCGTGGTGATCAGCACGAAAGCGACAAGCCGCAAGCCGATGCGCTGCAAGTTCGCGCCCGCGCCCGCCGCGGCGATGCCCATGACGATGGAGCTCACCACCAGCGGGATAATGACCATGCGAATGAGCGCGAGGAAAAGCCGGCCCGGCAGCGCCAGCCAGTCGCCAACGGTTTCGGCGACCGGACGCGCCACCAGGGCGAGGTCAGGTCCGAACAACGCGCCGACGCCGACGCCCAGCGCGATGGCGATCAGCACCTGCAGCCACAGCCGCCCGCGCACGAGAACGTCAAGACTGCGGTTGAGGCGGTTATATTTGAAACGAGAACGGGGCATGGCGCTGTTTACCCTTGTCGCGCGTCAATTTCCATTGCGGCTCTCAGGACATTTTCACGGAATGGATGGCAAGCTACATTACGCGAGGTGGCAAAAAGTTGCGCTGCCTCAAAGAAGGAACACAATCTTGAACGCTGACTTCAGCGCCACAAGCCGGACAGTCGGCATATTCTCCGCGTTCGGCGTATCTGTACTGACACTTGCCTATGTTGGCGCGCTTGCCGCCGGTTTGCTGTCGCTGGAAGACAAAAGCGAGCAAGTCAGCGATCCGTGGTTTTCGCTGCTTGAAATACTTATCATGTTCATTGCGCCGTTACTCGTGGCGCTCTTCGCAGCCCTGCACGATTGGGCGCCCCCAACATCGAAAACGCTGAGCCGGATCGCACTCGGCTTCGCCCTGTTGCTCGCCGGCGTCACCTCCTGCGTTCATTTCACCATCCTGACGCTCAGCCGCGCGACCGTTGCCGACGCGGATGTATCGGATCTGCTGTTCTCATTTACATGGCCTTCCGCTGCCTATGCGCTCGACATTCTGGCGTGGGATGTTTTCTTTCCGCTGGCCGCGCTCTTCGCCGCGCCGTTGTTTTTCGGCAGCCCCCTGCGGACTACAATCCGCTTCACCCTGATCGCCAGCGGACTTCTGGCGCTGGCGGGGCTTTCAGGCGTTGTGCTGAACGACATGCAATGGCGCAATATCGGCATTATCGGCTACGCCGGCGTCTTTCCCGTAGCAACTGCACTGATCGGCGTAATTTTTCTGCAAACAAGACCGACGAATCCAGCCGGGGCCAAGAAAGATTAAGCCGCGTCTTTTCTCGCCAGCCGCCAGACCTCGCGCGCTTTCGGCGGCGAGGATTGCAGGATCGCGTTGCGGAAAATGCGGCCAAGAAAACGAACCAGCACAATGGCGAAGGCGAGCATCAGCGCCGTTGCGCCGATGATCTCCCAGAGCGGCGGATCGGCGGCGGCGCGCATCATCACCGCATAGGGCGTATAGATGGGAATCCACGTCAGGAGCGACGCGATGAAGCCGTTGGGGTTCTGGAACACCATCATCATGAAAGGCAGCGGCGCAAAAACCAGCAGCATGACGGGGCCCATATAGGACTGGGCGTCCTGCAGGGAATTCGACACAGCGCCGATGGCGAGAAAGATCATCGCGAAAATCGCATAGGCGCAAAAGAAATAGAAAAGATAGATAAGCAAAAGCGGCGAGGTGAAGAGCGATGCGATCACCGGGCCCATGACGCTTTCGCCGGCGTCGGCGCCCAGCGTCGCCGAGCCCGCAAGTCCGCCCACGAGGAAGATCGCCGGCATGGTGAGGCCCACCGCTGCAATGCCGATAAGCTTGCCCATCATCAATTGCCCCGCCGTCACTGACGACAGAAGAATTTCGACAATCTTGTTGGAGCGTTCTTCAATGGTGTTGGTCAGCAGCAAGTTGCCGACGCCGAAAATGATGACGAGGAGCATATAGGTGAGCGCCGCTGGCATCAGGGTTTCGATGCGGTCGCTCATATCGAGCTGGGCTTCCTCCGCCTCGCGGTCCGGTCGGTAAGCATCGAAAGGCGCGGAAATCGCCGCCACATCGTCGAGCGCGGCGCGCGGCAGGCCGAGCGCCTCCGCGGCTTCCCGTTTCAGGGCCGCATCGAGCGCATTGCCCACGAGATCTTCCAGCGCCGTGTCGGTGAGATTGCGGCTCCAGAACTGGGCCGACGGCGCCTCTTCGCCATTTTGTTGCGGCGGGCCAAAACCTTCCGGAATGAGGACCGCGGCGAAGAGCGGGGCGGCGCTGCCGTCAGGACGAACGATTTTACGTTCTTCAAGAAGATAGGGCCGCAGGATTTCCTCGGCCTCTTCCAGCGATGTTGCATCCTGAAGCGCAGGCGGACCCGCCACCCGTTCGAATTGCGCGCGCGGCGCCTCAAAAGGCGGCGCGCCGGGGCGCAGGATGTCCGCTACGGCGGCCTCGCCCGCCTCATAACCGCCGGCGTCCTCAATCGCCTTCACGCGCGCATCGCTGACGCCGTCAGGCGCGAAAGGCTCCGGCAAAGCCTCCGCCGCATCGGCCGGGGCATAGGCCGCGAGATAAAGGTTCCAGGCATTGAGCGTCGACAGCGCGTGACGGCGCTCCACTTCGCGGTCGATCTCGTCTGCATACTGATCTGTCTGATCGTAGATGACGAAAGCACGCACAGGCTTGTTGCGTTCGGCGAGCCCGAGGGCGGCGGTCAGGGCCGCAAGCCCCACGGGAAACATCACGAGGAAGATCAGAAAGCCGCGCGAGAAGACATATTGTTTATATTCGCGCCAGGCGATGAGGAGGACCTGTTTCATTCCGCAGCCTCCGCCCGCCGCGCCGGCTGAGCTGGCGGAGCTTCTTCCTCATCGCCGGCGAGCGCGACGAATATGTCGTGCAGCGTCGCGCCGGCCTGTTCGAACCGGGTCATGGGAAGGCCCGCCGCCATGGCCTGGCGCAGAAAGTCTTGCGGGTCGGCATTGTCGGCAAGCTCGACGTCATAGTCGTGCTCGTCGCCTGCGCTGCGCTCCAGCCGCACCGAAAGCACGCCCGGCAGGCTCTCGAAGGCCGAGGCCGGCGCCGAGGATCGCACATGGATATGTCGTCCGAAACCGGCGCGCGCTTCGGCCAGCGTTCCCTCAAACCGCTTTTGTCCCTTGGCGATGATCAGAAACCGGTCGCAGAGGCGCTCCGCATGCTGCATCACATGCGTCGAGAAAATGATCGTGCGCCCGCCCGCGCGCTGATCGGCGATCAACTGCTCCAGCGTCTGCTGGTTGATGGGGTCGAGGCCCGAAAAAGGCTCGTCAAGAATCAAGAGCTCCGGCTCATGGGCGATGGTTGCGAGGAGCTGAACCTTCTGCGCCATGCCTTTCGACAGGGCCTCGCATTTGGAGCGGGCGAACGCGCCGAGGCCGAACTCTTCCAGAAGCGCATAGGCGCGCTTTTTCGCCTTGCCGCCGGACAGCCCGCGCAGGCGCGCGAAATAGGCGATGGAGTCAACCGCTTTCATCTTGCGGTAAAGGCCGCGCTCTTCCGGCAAATAACCGATGCGCCGGCGCACGGAGATCGCGGAATTGGACCCGAGGATCGAAACGCGCCCCTCGCTCGGCTGCACGATGTCGAGCAACATGCGGAGCGTCGTCGTCTTGCCGGCGCCGTTGGGGCCAAGAAATCCGTAGATCTCGCCCTGCTTCACCGAGAAGGAGAGGTCGTCCACCGCCGTGAAGGTGCCGTATCGCTTGGTGACGTTTTCAAGCTGTACGGGAAGATCCGTCATCAAGAGGCTTTCTGTCTGAAAGGCGGGTTGAAGCGGCGATGTCACCGCCAGAGTTTTGACCGGTCCGGCGTTAAGGAAAGGCTAAGCCTTACCAGCTTCCCGTATTTTCCATAGAGGCCCAGGGCTCGGCCGGCGCGAGGCTCTCGCCCTTTTGAAGAAGCTCGATGGAAATCCCGTCCGGCGACCGGATAAACGCCATATGCCCATCGCGGGGCGGCCGGTTGATGACGACGCCTTCATCCATCAACTGCTGACATAGCGCATAGATATCGTCCACCTGATAGGCGAGATGGCCGAAATTGCGCCCGCCCTGATACTCCTCCGTGTCCCAATTATAGGTGAGCTCCACGACCGGCGCCTTCTTCTCTTTGGCCGCCGCCACGTCTTCGGGCGCGGCGAGAAAGACCAGCGTGAACCGGCCCTTGTCGCTGTCATAGCGGTTCACCTCTTTAAGGCCGAGCTTGTTGCAGTAAAAATCCAGCGACTGGTCGAGATCTTTGACCCGCACCATGGTGTGCAGATAGCGCATGCCTTGTCTCCTATTCTCTTGATCTGATGAGTTCGTCGCGCAGATAGCCGGGACGGCGCGCATGGAACCGGCGCATGAAGAACCAAACGATCACCAGCCAGGCGACAATGACGCCGAAGAAGTAATAAAACCCGGCGAGATCGCGGACATAATAGAGCGCGGCCTCCGGCGGGGTCTCCTTGAACAGGAGAAGATGGCCGTCCTCGATGAAAACGCGATCGGCGACATCGACCGGTTCGGGAATGACCCCGGTGATGCCGGCGACCCATAAAGCCAGATTCAACACAGCGAAGGTGATCGGCAGGGAGACGAAGAACGCGGTGACGATAGCGATCACGTAACCGGGGAAGCGCGGCATATGCACGCGCGCATAGACCTCGCGAAATTTCTCTTCGCTGACGTCTTTTACAAAGTCAGGCTCGTGTCTCTGATAATGGGCCCATTCGATCGCTGCCCCCTCGGCGATTTCTTCGGCGATTTTCCGCTTCCAGCGCCAGTAAAGCCCGCCGGCAAGGGCGAGCAGCGCAAACACAACAAGAAAGAAGACGAGCATTAAGGTCCAATCCGGATTTTGAGGGAGGCCCCGTTTACCTCACGACCGCGCTTTTCCCAAGGCGGCGGAGAGCGCGTCGGCGAACCGGCCCCGCTCCTCCGGCGACAGGAACGCCCCGAGGATCAGGGTTTCGCCCTTGGAGGTGACGCGCACCTGGCTTTCATGGCCCACCGGCCGCTCGATGGCGACCCGGGTCCAGAAGGGCTGGAGGCGCCAGCGCGTCTCATGCCCCGAGGGCAGGACCCGCGCCACCCACATCTCGTCCTCGGTGACGCGCACGCGCTCGCGCAGCCGCCCCTGACGGTAGCTCAGCTTGAAGGCGAGCCAGACCGCAAAGACATCGAGCCCGCAAAAGCCCACCACCGGCCAGGCGCCCTTGAGGAAGAAATAGGTCCCGAAGAACAGGTTGGAGACGATGACGATGGTCATCACCGCGATGAAGCCGGCATTGGGCAGGGACCGGTTGGGCGCGAGGATAGCGTCGAACAGGCTTTCGCCCTCAGCGACATCGTCCAGTCCCGATGCGTTGGAAGCGCGCCCCTTCGCGACAGGAGCCATGGTTTCGTAATGGCGAATACGCGGCATGGGGAAAACATAGTCACGGACGCGGCGGGCCGCAATTCACTTTCACCCCAGCTTTACCTCTCCCGAACGCGCGTTATGGTCGCGGCGGTCATTCCAAGAGAGTCGCATGCCTAAAATGACGCGCGCGAAAGCGCGACAGATTTTCGAGCGCCTTGCCGAGGCGAGCCCCGAGCCCAAAACCGAGCTCTATTACAAAAATCCGTTCACGCTGACGGTCGCCGTCGCCCTGTCCGCGCAGGCGACCGACGAAGGCGTCAACAAGGCGACGAAGACCCTTTTCGAAGTCGCGGACACGCCGGAAAAAATGGCCGCGCTCGGAGAAAAGAAACTGGGCGACTACATCAAGACCATCGGGTTGTGGCGCAACAAGGCCAAGAACGTCATCGCCCTTTCGCAAAAGCTGATCGACGACTTCGGCGGCGAGGTGCCGCAAAGCCGGGAAGAGCTGGAAAGCCTGCCGGGCGTCGGGCGCAAGACCGCCAATGTCGTCATGAATGTCGCCTTCGGCCAGCCCACCATCGCGGTCGACACGCATATTTTCCGCGTCGGCAACCGCACCGGCCTCGCGCCCGGCAAAAACCCGCTTGAGGTCGAACTGGGCCTTGAGAAGATCGTGCCTGAGGATTTCATCCAGCACGCCCATCACTGGCTGATCCTCCATGGGCGCTATATCTGCAAGGCTCGCAAGCCCGAATGCTGGCGCTGCCCCATTGTCGATCTCTGCGGCTTTAAAGACAAAGTCATGTCGCCGGACAGCCCCAAGAAGAATGGGGCGAAACCGGCGAAGAAAACCACCAAGAAAGCGGCGAAAAAGAAACTCGCCGCCAAGCCGAAACTGAGAGCATCGAAGAAGACGGCCACATCAAAGTGATGCGCTTTGGCTTTTCTGTTCTTCCCCGCGAAAGCGGGGACCTAGAGCGCTGAACTAAACTTGCATGGATCCCCGCCTGCGCGGGGATGATCGGAGTAAAAACATGAACCTCAAAGACCGCCTGATCATCGCCCTCGACCTTCCAACTACGGAGGATGCGCAACGAGCCGTCGACGCCATTGGCGATGAAGGGACATTCTACAAGGTCGGGTATCAATTGATGCCCATCGGCGGGCTCGACCTTGCGCGGCGGCTTTCGAACAGAGGCAAAAAGGTGTTTCTCGATTTCAAGTTCCACGACATCGGCGCAACGGTCGAACGCGGGGTCGCGAGCGTTGCAAAGCTCGGCGGCGACTTTCTGACCGTTCATGCGGAACCCGACGTGTTGAAGGGCGCCGTCGAGGGCCGGGGCGATGACGCACGGCTTAAAATTCTCGCCGTCACGGTGCTGACAAGCCTCGATCAGGAAAGCCTTGCGAAAATGGGGATCGATATGGCGCTGCCCGATCTTGTCCTCAAACGTGCGGAATTCGCCGCCGAAGCGGGCGCCGACGGCGTCGTCGCCTCAGCGAAAGAGGCCGCAGCGATCAAGGCGCGGTTCGGCGACGCCTTGAAAATCGTCACCCCCGGCGTGCGGCCCGCAGGCGCAGACGCCAACGACCAGAAACGGGTAGTGACGCCGGCCGACGCCATCGCCGCCGGCGCCGATCATCTGGTGGTGGGCCGGCCAATTATCGCCGCGAAAAACCCGCAAATAGCAGCCCGTGACATTCAACAGGAAATTGCAGCGGCGGTTGCAAACTGACCGCTAGTCGCCGCCATCAGCCGTCACGATGATCATCGCCGTACAGCTTGACCGGCCCGCCCGGCGATAGGCGTGGGGAACCCGGCTGTCGAAATAGATGGCGTCGCCTTCACTGAGACTGTGCTCATCGCCGCCGATATCGACCGCGAGACATCCCTTCATCACATAAATCAGCTCAACGCCGTCATGACTGTGGGGCCTGGAGGGTTCGGACGTCATGGAAAATTCCGCGAGATAACCGTTCAGTTTTCTGTCCGTGGCCGGAAAATTGAGGCTCTCGAAAAAGTAGCTTTCGCCTTCGGCGTCTTGCCGTTCGGGAAAACGCATGCGGTCTTTCTTTCGGGTGATGGCGACCAGCGGCTTGTCCGTATCCTCCGCGAAAAAATGATCGAGACCGACGCCGAAAACCATGGCGATGCGCAAAAGGGTCGGCAATGTCGGCACGATCTGACCGCGTTCGATTTTCGAGAGCATCCCGACCGACAAGCCCGAATGCTTGCCCAGTTGCGCCAGCGCCATGCCCTTATTGCTGCGCAGCGCCCGCACTTTCGCGCCGATTTCGTAGTCTTCGAGGCCTTTGGAGAGGGTGTCGCTCAGCATCGGGCGTCCGCTTTTTTCCTTAGACAAAAAATAGCCGGTTCAAATTTTCTTTACAAGAAATATTTCATTCCTATCACGAAAGTTTTATTGTTAATAAAACCTGTTCTCCTGCTAGGAAACTTTCCGACAGCGCTCCCCCGGCGCCATGTCGCCCGCTCCGCCCCCTTAGAGAGCGGTTAAGTGCAGCAAAGGGAGAACAAGGAGATGAAGATGAATTTCACGAAGACGCTGATCGCCGCCGCGGCCGCGCTCGCCGCCGTCTTTGGCGCCGCGAACGCCGATCACCACAAATCGAAAAAAGACATTGTCGACACCGCCGTTGCGGCGGGCGACTTCACCACGCTGGCCGCAGCGCTGGAAGCGGCGGGCCTTGTAGAAACCCTGAAGGGCGAAGGCCCCTTCACTGTTTTCGCGCCCACCGATGCGGCGTTTGAAAAACTGCCCGACGGTGCGGTTGAAAACCTGTTGAAGCCCGAAAACAAGGATCAGCTTATCGCTGTGCTGACCTATCACGTCCTTCCCGGCAAAGTGATGTCAGCCGACATCGCCGGCAAGACGCTTGAACCTGTAACCGTTCAGGGCTCGACGATTTCCATTGACGCCACGGACGGCGTCACCGTCGACAATGCAACCGTCACCAAAGCTGACATCAAAGCGTCCAATGGCGTCATTCACGTCATCGACACCGTGGTCATGCCGTAAGTCAAACATGTATGCGGCCGGCGCAAGCGGCCGGCCGCAAGCTTGCGCTCATCCGATAACAGGCAGCGAAAAAATCCGCTGATAAACCCGAAGGAAAAAGAAGTATGACCGCCCTTAAATCTATTTGCTCCATGCTTATCGCGGCCACGGCGATTTCAGGAATCGCGCATGCAAACGATTATTACGTTTCCCTTTCCGGCGGCGTGTCGTTGCTAGGTGATTCCGACAATGAAGGGGCGTTTGACGGCGCGTTCACCACCGGCGAAGGAACCACCATTCCGGCCGGAACCGTCCTGCCAGATGCCACGCCGGTGGGATGGGAAACCGATTTCGACACTGGCTTCGCTATCGCCGGCGCCCTCGGGAAGCGCTACGGCGCCTTCCGCGGCGAAATCGAAGTCGCTTATCAAACCAATGACATCGGCTCCCATGCCGGCGTTACGGCGGCAGGGATTGCGCTCGACGCAGAAGACGCGGGCGTGTTGATCACCGGGTCGCCCAACATTGGCGTCAGCGTCGGCGATCTTGTCGCCGACGGTCAGGGCGATGTCTCGAACATCTTTGTCATGGCGAATGTGTTTTACGACTTCGACACCGGCGGACCGCTGAAACCCTATATTGGCGCCGGCATCGGGGTCGGTTTCGTCGACGTCGACTATTCGCCCTCCGCCGTGGCGATTATTCAGGACGATGCGACGGCATTCGCCTATCAGGGCGCAGCAGGTCTCGCCTATGAAGTTTCGTCCTCGATCGATCTGACGCTCGCTTACCGCTACCGCGCGACCACCGATGTCTCGGTCGAGGCCTCTTTGTTCCCGGCTGACTTCGATATTGAAAACAGCGCCTCCGTGGTTGAGGCGGGACTTCGCTTTAATTTCTGACCAAGATTGCCAAGCCCCCAAGGGCGCTGTCTCTCCCGACCTAACCGACGAAGCGCCCCACTGAGCCGCCGCCAATCCTTCCCATGGCGGCGGCTTTTTTGCGCCGGCGACCATTTTTTGCACCGCAACGCTCCCACCTTTCATGGCGAAATCGCGCCTTAGACGTCTGCTTTTTCTGGAATTTCCGCCCCCTCTCCCCTAGATTACGGTTACGGGGAAACGAACAGGGACAATTCGGGGCGGAAGGCGATTCAGATTATGGCTGATCCGGTCAAACGCATTGAGCGCCGGTCGCGGCGCGCGATTTTTCAGGCCTATCTTGAAAATGCGCGGAGCGAAAAAAAAAGACAAAGTCGTCGTCACAGATGGCGACGGGCGCAAGCTGACCCACAAGGACATCACGCAAGGCGCCTTTGCCCTGGGCGGGGCCATCGGCCGGCTGACGGCGAAAAACGAACGGGTCGGCATTCTTCTGCCCACAAGCGCCGGCGCCGTAATCGCGCTGTTCGCGCTTTTGTCGCGCGGCCGCGTGCCTGCAATGCTCAACTTCACCGCCGGGTCGAAGAACCTTCTCGCCGCCTGCAAGGCCGCAGAGGTGACGAAAATCCTGTCCTCGAAAAAATTCGTGGAAATCGCCGGCGTCGAAAAGCTCGTGGACGAGCTCGGCAAGTCGGTAGAGATTATCTATCTCGAAGACGTCCGTGAACAGATTAATGCGCGCGACAAGGCGCTTGCTTTGGCGGGCCCGATCCTGCCGTCGGTGCTGGCGGCGACGCCGAACCCCGAAGAGCCGGGCGTCATTTTGTTTACATCGGGCACCGAGGGCGCGCCAAAGGGCGTCGTTCTTTCCCACCGCAACATCATCGCCAATATCGAACAGATCTCCGCGCATGTGGAGCTTCTGCCCACGGATATTTTCTTCAATCCGTTGCCGACCTTCCATTGCTACGGGCTGACGGCGGGCGCCCTGTGGCCGATCCTCAACGGCTATCCGGTGGTGTTTCACCCCTCGCCCCTGCAGACGAAAATCATCCCCAAGCGGATTTTCGAAACAGGCTCGACGGTGCTTTTCGCCACGGACACTTTCCTTTCGCAATATATGCGCGCCAGCCCCGATGGCGGCATGTCGTCCTTGCGGATTGCGGTCTGCGGCGCCGAACGGGTGCGCGACGAGACCCGCCAGGCGGCGGAAAAGCGCTTTGGATTCGAGGTTTTGGAGGGCTATGGGGTGACCGAAGCGTCGCCTGTCTTGGCCGCCAACCAGCCGGGCGACATCCGCTCCGGCACGGTGGGCAAGCTCTTGCCCGCCGTGGAAGCGAAGCTCGAAGCCGTGGAAGGCCTTGAAGGCGCCGGGCGATTATTCGTGCGCGGACCGAATGTGATGAAGGGCTATCTGTCCTCGGACAATCCCGGGGTCATCACCGAACTCGAAGAAGGCTGGCACGATACGGGCGACATCGTCTCCATCGACGAGCATGGCTATATGTCGATCCGCGGGCGGCTGAAGCGCTTTGCGAAAATCGGCGGCGAAATGGTCTCGCTCGCGGTCGTTGAAAACTGCGCTTCCGCCGTCTGGCCCGATAATCTCCATGCAGCGGCGATCATGCCCGATCCCAAAAAGGGCGAGCAGGTGGTGCTTGTCACGGACCGCGCCGATGCGCCGCGCGGGCTTTTGCTGGCGTGGGCGCAAAGCCATGGCGTTCCCGAAATCGCCGTGCCGAAAAAAATCGTCACGGTGGATGAAATCCCGGTGCTCGGCACCGGCAAGATCGATTATCTGAACGTCAAAACGCTGGCGGAAAACGCCATCGCAGAAGCGGAGGCGGCGAAAGAAGAAGAAGCCGCCCATATCGCCGCGCTCGACAAGAAAGAACTGAAAAAACGCGAAGCGGCGGAAAAGGCCGAAAAGAAGCGCCTCGAAAAGAAAGCCAAAGCCGCGGAAAAGGCCGCCGCAAAACAAGCGAAAGAAGATCTGGGCGTGACCAGCCCGAAAACAGATGCCGAGGCGCCCGGCCCGGCCAATGACGAGAACACCGAACGCAAGGACGCGGCAGAGTAACTTTATTCCGCTCGTTCCGGCGAAGGCCGGAACCTGCATCCGCGAGCGCAGAACTTGCTGAAAGAGATCCCGGCCTTCGCCGGGATGAGCGGTGATGTTTCAAGACACGCCCCGCGCCGCATTGGCGGCGCGTTCGGCCTCTTCGTCGTCATGAATATGATCGTCGCCGTCCGGATCGTCATGCAGCGATCCGTCGTCTTCACCGGCCGTGACGTCTTTCGGCGCATCAGCGTCTGTCGCCTCTTTATCCTCTAACGGTTCTTCCGTTATTTCCGGCGTCGTCTCGGGCTCTTCGGGTTCTTCCGGAACCGGCGGGGGCGCGAGCAGAAGCTGCACCTCCTCGGCCGGAACGCCTTCCGTCGCTTCCTCGATCGGCGGCGGCGAGAGACGAGCGAAATCCATGAATTCGCGGATGAGCCGGGCCCAGCCCTCACGCGTCAAATGAAATGCGCCGTCGGCGCCGGGCCGGGGATCGCGCGGCGCGGCGGCTGCATGCTCATACCAGACCTGCGCCGCCGCCTCGCCTTTAAGGCCCGCCGCGGCCTTGGCCATTAGCGAGAACGCCGCCGGATTGGCGGTCTTTGTCACATGCGCCTGAAGCGCGTCCACCGCGCCCTGCCAGTCTTCCACGAGCGTCGCCGCGCGCGCTTTCAACAGCGCCGCTTCGTCCGAGGTTGGGTTTTTCTCCGCCAGCTTCCTCAGCTTGTTCGCACGCTTTTCCGGCGTTTCATCTTTGTAAAGACGATCATAAAGCTTGATCAGCGCCGGATGGGCGCTTGCGGCAAAGCCGGTCTCCAGAAGCTTCGCCGCCTTGCCGGTCTTGCCCTCGTCCATAGCGATGCGCGCGGCGAGCACGGACGCCGGCGTGAAATCCGGCGCGAGTTTCAGTGCGGCTTCGGCCTCGCTCAGGGCCGTCGCCGGATCACTTTCCGCATAGGCGTCCGCCGTCAGCAAGGCGCCGCGGGCGCGGTTGGCACGGGCGTCATCGATCACCTTGTTTTTCTGGGCCTGGATCACCGCCTCGCGGGTTTCATTCCAGGCGCCGCGATCAAGCCCCAGATCAAAGACCGACTGGAACGCCCAGGCGGCGTTGGGGCGAAGCCGGAAAGCGCGCTCGGCATAGGATTTGGCGGCCGCCGTATCGCCCGCTGCGATCGCCTGCGCATAAAGGCCTTTAAGCCCGATAAACTCGGTTTCCGGTGCGGCGAGCATGGCCGAGTAGCTCTCCTTCGCTGTCGCATTATCGCCGGAAAGCTGGGCCGCCTGGGCCGTCAACAAGCGCGTAAGCGCCACATTGTCGAGATTGCGGCGCGCCACCCGTGCGTGATGGGCGGCATCTTCGCCGTCACTGGCCGCCGCCGCCTCAAGCCCGCGGGTCAGCGCCGCGATGCCGCGCTCGCGCCGGGTCGCCGCGTCTTTCGCTTTGATCTTCGCGGGCAGGGCGAGAATGTCCTTGATCTTGTGGGTCAGGTAGATCGCCGCGAGAAAAAGCAGAACGAGCCCGCCAAGGATCAGTCCCGAAGGACCGTCAAACCGATAGCCAAAAGCCTCGCCGGATATCCGGCTGTTGAGACTTGCGAAAAATGTGATCGTTCCCGTGACGAGGATAATCACTAATAGAAACTGCAAAATGCGGATCATGACGCCCTACTCCGTCTCGCCGGCGAAACGCGAGGTCAACGCGGCGACGGCTGCGTTGGCCTCGGCCCGGGCTCGCGCTTGCGCGATCCAATCCGCCATCGCCTCCTGCGCCGGCAAGGGAAGATCTTCAAGCTGAAGGAGCGCAAAACCGGTCTCGCCCTGCTCCAGTGCATGCTCGGCGCGCGAAAGGATGGCGCCCGGGTCGTCGCCCTCGAGCGGGCGCGCCGGGCGCACGCTGATTATGTTTTTCGCGCGCGCCATGAGACCCGAAATTCCATCGCCGGCCTCGGCCTGTCCCGCCGCGGCGAGGGCCTTGCGGGCCGCTGCGTCAAAGCTAATGCGCAGGGCTGCATTGGTGGCGACGCCGGTGTCCGCATGCGCCTCTAGCGCCGCCCCTGCGCCGGGCTCGAAATCCTCGATAGCGGCAAGTTCTTCCGCATAAGGATCGCCCTGCTCCACCGCGCGGGATAGCGCCGCGAGCGCAAAGGAGGCTTTCATTTGCCGCGCCGATTGCTGCGCGCGGTCATTGCGAAGCTGTTGCAGTTCAGACCGCAGGCGCGCGATTTCTTCATCGGCGGCGCGCTCATTGGTTGCCAGCTCGGCGCGCAAGCGTTGAATCTCGTCATCTGCGGCGCTGTCGCGGTTTTCCAATTGGTCGCGCAGCCGCGACAATTCCTCCGCCTGCGCCTCATTATCGGCGCGCGCCCGATCGAGCGCCGCCGCAAGCTCCGCCCGCTCCTCTTCAAAAGCCGCGCGCATGGACTCCATTTCCGCCTGTAACGCGACGGCGGCGTCCTCGCCCCCCGTCTCATTTGGGGCGCTTTCTTCGGTCGATTGAGCCGTCTGAGTAGACGTCTCTTCGCCGGCGGGCTGTGCCTCTGCTTCGCCGGGCGCTTCTTCGGGCATTTCCGTGGCTGTCTCGTTTTCATTTGGGGGCGACGCCTCCGGCGATGACGCCGCGGCTTGCGGCGTTGCAGATTCACTTTCCTGACCGACCTCCGCGGCACTCTCTTCGGGCGTTTGCGGCAGTTGATCCGTGGGCTGATCTTGTTCCGTTTCACCCGCCTCATTGTCCCGACGCAAAGCGTCTTTAGCGCCGTCTTCTGTAGAATTGGCGATCTTTGCCGCGCCCTCTTCAGACACTGGCGGCAGGGCGCCGCCGCCCTGCGCGGGCCTGTTATCCGGTTTCAAATCATCGTCGGGTAGATTTCCGATTTTCGCCGCAGGCCCGGCGTCATCAACGCTCGCATCATCGGGCTCGTCGGAAATGTCCGGCGCATTGTCGGGGACCGAGGCGCCCGGCTCGGTCTCCTGAATGTCGGCGCGCTCATTTTCCGCGGACGCTTCATCGCCCGGCCGCATCTGAAACCACCAGACGCTAAAGGCGATGAGGGCCACCACGACAAAGGCGAGGAACAGCATGACCCCGGGGGTCAGGGTCGATTTGCGTTTCCCGTCGGGCCTGTCGGCGCCGTTTCCGGGCCCGTCTCCGCCGTCTGCGTTTGCATTGCCGGCGGCGGCGTCTCCCGCATCACCTTGAACCGCATCCGGCGGCGGCGAATCCGACGGCGCATCATCCTCGAACGCGTCCTCAGACGACGGCGTCTCGCTAACAAGTTCCGCCTCCACCTCAGGGAGGCTTTTCTCTTCCTTCTTAGCCTCAGGGTCGCCATGCTGCGTCACGTTTCATCCTCAACTGCCGGCCGCGCCTAGAGTAAGGCCGGGCTCTTCGGCGCTCAAGCGCGGGGCTTCGCCGCACAAATCGTCTCAATCATGCTCTCCGCATTGCGGTCCTGCGCCACGATGATGTCGGCCCAGCCCGCCCCCTCGCGCGCCGCCTGCGCCACGGCGTCACTCAGGCAAACCGCCCGCGCGCGGATAAGTTGCGGCGCGAGACCCGCCTTTTCCGCAAGATCGACAAAGAGCGTCGACGTACGGGGGGAAAACAGCGTGACCCAGAGCCCGCGCTCCGCCTTCAGCGCCTCTATCGACGCCGCCGGCAACGCATCTTCCGCCTTCGCCTGATACAGGGTCTGGCGCCGCGCGGCGATCCCCTTATGTTTGAGCATGGTGACGAGATCGCCGGCGCGATCGGCCCCGGCGACATGCAATAGGGCATCGCCCAAAAGCCCGCTTTCGGAAGCAATATGATCTGCAAGCGCCGCAACATCGCCGCCAGCGACCCTGACTCTTTTAAAACCGGCGGCTTTCGCCGCCTCGGCAGTCACCGGCCCCACCGCATAGACGGGCAGGCTGCGCTCGGTCGAGTTGGCCCCAAAAGCGCGCACGCCATTGGCCGAGGTGAAGGCGAGGGCCCCGACTCCTGCAAGATCGACCGTCGCCTTTTCGATCTCAATGCGCATTACCGGCGAAAGGACCGGGATAAGCCCGCGCGTGCGGCAGAGCTCAGCGAAATCTCCGGCGTCCGGCTCGGCGCGGGTCACAAGGACTGTGGTCACCCCTCAAGCCTTTTGAAAAAGTCGGGACCCGCCGCGTCGCGCAGCTCTTTCGCCGCCTCGGCGCCGAGGCGGCCGGCCTCCATGGCGCAGCCTTCCCCATAGGCAAGACGGCGCCGGGCGACAAAACGCTCCTTGCCGTCGAGGGACAAAAGCTCGCCCTCAAACCGGATTTCGTCATGCTCAATGAGGGCGAGGCCGCCAATGGGCGTGCGGCAGGACCCGTCGAGCCCCGTCAAAAACGCCCGCTCCATGATGACGCAGGCGCTGGTTTCCGCGCAATTAAAAGAGGCGGCGATGGCGCGCGCTTCATCATCGTCTTCGCGGGTCTGAACGCACAAGGCGCCCTGCCCGACGGCCGGAAGCATCTCATCGGTCGCCATCACCGCGGTCGCATGGCCCTCAAGCTCGAGCCGGTTGAGCCCGGCCAGCGCCAGAAAAGTGGCGTCCGCCTCGCCGCGCTCCAGCTTGTCGAGGCGCGTGCCCACATTGCCGCGCAGGGGAACCACTTTCAGATCCGGCCTTCGCGCCAGCAATTGCGCCGCCCGGCGCACAGAAGCCGTCCCGACCCGCGCGCCTTCCGGCAGGTCCCAGGGGGTCTTCGCCACAAAGGAGATGAACACGTCCCGCGGGTCTTCGCGCGCCGGGATCGCCGCCGTCACGAGGCCCGGCGGACTTTCCGCCGGCATGTCCTTCATGGAGTGAACGGCGAACCGCGCTGCGCCGTTAAGCAGCGCCTCTTCGATCTCCTTGGTGAAAAGCCCCTTGCCCCCGATATCGGCAAGCGAGCCTTGCAGATTGCGGTCGCCAGTTGAGACATAGTCCTGAACCGGAACGTCATCGCGCGAGACGCCCGCCGCCCTGGCGATCATCGCCTGAACCTGGCGCGCCTGCGCCATGGCGAGGGGCGAGCGCCGGCTGGCAATGGCGAAGGGCTTGTCTTTGCTCACTCGTTTCGCTTTCGGAAGCGCTATGGACCGCATTCTTCGCGCAAGGCCTTGCGCCGCGCCCGGCTTTCATGTCCATGCGGGTTTCCTTGCGGCTTAACGCAGTCCCCAAGCCCTAGGCAAGAAGACATAAACACCGATGTTGGCTGAATGTTAGTTCTGGGCATTGAGACAAGTTGCGATGACACCGCCGCCGCGGTCGTGCGCCGGAGCGAGGACGGCGCCTGCCAGATTTTGTCAAACGAAGTCTGGGCGCAGCACGAAGACCATGCCGCGTTCGGCGGGGTGGTGCCAGAGATCGCCGCGCGATCCCATGTGGAGCGCCTCGACGGAACCATCGAGCGGGCGGTTACGAAGGCGGGCGTTTCGTTCGCCGAGCTTGACGCCGTCGCCGCCACCGCAGGGCCGGGGCTCGTCGGCGGGGTCCTGGTAGGGCTGACCACGGCGAAGGCGGTCGCCATGGCTCATGGCCTCCGGCTTGTTCCCTTGAACCATCTTGAAGGTCATGCGCTTTCGGCGCGTATGACCGAGGATGCGCCCTTTCCGTACCTGCTGCTCCTGATTTCCGGCGGCCATACCCAGCTGATCCGCGTCTTAGGCGTCGGAAAGTATGACCGCCTCGGCACCACCATCGATGACGCCGCCGGAGAGAGTTTCGACAAGACTGCAAAACTGTTGGGCCTTGGCGCGCCGGGCGGACCGAGGGTGGAATCGGCGGCTGTCGGCGGCCGGGCGGACCGGTTCGACCTGCCCCGCCCGCTCCTCAAACATGCGGGCTGCGACTTTTCCTTTTCCGGCCTGAAGACAGCGGTGCGCGAGGCGGCGGAAAGCCTCGACAATCCCAGGGGCCAGGACATCGCCGATCTCGCCGCCAGTTTTCAGGATGCCGCGGCGCGCCATCTCGCCCAGCGCACGGAAAAGGCCATGGCGATGATGCCCGAAGCCGGCCGGCTGGTGGTCGCCGGCGGCGTCGCGGCGAACTGCGCCATCAAGAAAATGCTGCAGCAATTGTGCGCAGCAAATTTCTGGAAACTGATTGTCCCGCCGCCGAAATACTGCACGGATAACGGGGCCATGATCGCGTGGGCCGGGGCCGAACGCCTCGCCGCGGGGCTCGCCATGCCGCAGGAAGAGGCGATGGGGCTCGCGCCGCGGGCGAGATGGCCCTTGGCGGACCCGGGCGAGGGCAAGCGCTTCGGCTCCGGACGGAAAGGCCCAAAGGCCTGACTTCATTCATTTTGCTGCAGCAAATGTGCTGCAGCATAAATTGCAGCAAACGGCTCTATGCTGCGCTTTTTGCTGCAGCATCGGCCGCAGCAATTTCCTTAGCAAACTGCTTCAGGGTGACGGCTTCGAGCGAGGCGAGGAAGGCTGCTTCCGCCGCCTCGCTGACCGCCGCCAGCGGCGCGCCGATCCTGCGCCCCACCGGGCAGCCGGGGTCCGGCGCGGCACGCGGCATGGGCAGAAGCCCCGGCGTTTCCACGGCGCGATAAATGTCACCAAGGGTGATTTTCTTCGGGCCTTTGGCGAGGCGCGCGCCGCCGCCCTTGCCGAGCGCCGATTGGGTGAGGCCGGCCTTCGCCAGCGCGCCGAGAATCCTGCGCGCCACCGCCGGATTGGTGGCGAGGCTTTTCGCCAGCGCCTCGGACGTCTGGGGCCGGCTGCGACCGGCGGCAAGCAGGGCCATGATATGCGCCGCGGCGGCGAAGCGGGTCGATGCGGGCATGGGCGGGCTCCCTTGAGCGACGCCCCACTATAGCCCGAGCCTGCTTAGATTGTGTAACGCACACAGTTTCAATTCAGGAACATGAGTCCGGACAAAAGAAAACGCGGAAGCCGGGGCAGGCTTCCGCGTTCAGGGGTGCTGCTTCTTTAGGGAGGGTGCGTCCTAAGGGGAGGGACAGAAGCAGCAGGGTCGTTTTTGTGCGTCCGTTAGCCGATGACGACGCCGCGGGTGGCATAGTCGGCGAGGCCGAACAGGACGGCGCCGAGGGCGCTGGTAAGGGTCAGTGTGACGGTCGCCTGGAGGGCGAAATTACGAAGGCTGGTCATTGGGTTTCTCTTTGTGCGTTTTGAGTTTCGTTTCTTGATCTTGGCGCTGTCTCCAGCACACGCCGGCGGCGGACTTCGCCATCGGCAGGCGGGAGATAGGCGCCATTTGAAAACTTGTCAATGAACAAATTCATAAATATTCATTGTTTAATCGTAATTTTTCTAACTCAGTGTATAGGCGCATATTTTTCAATGAGTTAGACGCCTTTTCGCAGAGCCGGCCTCTGGCAAGGTAACCGTCTTGTGATGGAATTTTAGTCTAATCCGCTATGGATCAGGCGTGTTTGCGCTTCTCCAGCGCCGATTGCTTGGCCGCGCGCCAGGCGAAGCCATCGAGAATAAGCTCAATAACGCCGTCGAGTTCAGCCGCCAGCGCATCGAACTCGCCCTCATGGAACACCACCGGACTGGTGAAGCGATAGCCGGCGTCCTGAAGGATCTTGGCGGTCTCAAGGGGGCTATCCACGGCGAAAGAGCCGTCCGCGTCACCGGCGATCAGAATATCGGCGAGAACCCGCCCCTCGGCGTTCTCCCATTCGATCGCAATCTTCGGACGCGACGTCAGAAGTTCGCTGGAAAGCTCATAGGCCTTGGGTTTGTCATGAAACCGCTCATAGGCAAGCTGAAACTTTCGGCGGAAAAACGACCTCAGCTTTTCTGCGGGGCTAAGGTCCGGGTCATCCGCCACGGCGCGAAGCTGCGCCACCTGCTCGCGGCGAAGCATGCGCACGAACATCTCCGCAATATCGAGCTTTGACGGAAAGTAGCGATAAAGGTTGCCCGTGGACATGTTGCAGTCCTGAGCGATCTCCGACATGGTCGTTTTGCCATAGCCGTAATGCAGGAAACGCCGGCTGGCGGCGTCAAGAATCTGTTTGGCGGTGTCGTCGAGATTATCGATGGGCATTTCGGGCCGCATGTTTATGTTGACGTCTTTATAAACCGTTCAGTCGTCACTCGGCAATGAATCAAATGAACTGGAATTCATGAATTCGGGCGCCCCTTTCAAATCCATCGGCGTGATCGGCGGCGGCGCATGGGGAACGGCGCTCGCCTCGCTATGCGCTTCGAACCAGGTCGAAACCACTCTATGGGCGCGGGAAGACGCGGTCATACGCAGCATCAACGCCCGTCACGAGAACAGCGAATACCTGCCCGGCGTTCCCTTGCCGAAAAGCCTCACAGCCGCAAAATCACTGGGTATGGCCGCGAAATCCGAGGCCATACTCTTCGCCGTGCCCGCCCAGTTCGCCCGTACCGCCTTCGCCGATCTCCGGGAAGCGAGCGATGGCCGCGCGATCCCGGTAGCGCTTTGCTCGAAAGGCATCGAACGCTCAAGCGGCATGATGATGACCGAGATCCTGGCCGCGGTATGGCCGGAGGCGGAACCGGCGGTTTTGTCCGGACCGAGCTTTGCACGCGATGTCGCCATGGGGCTGCCCACGGCGGTGACCCTGGCGGCGGCGGATCCCGAGATCGGCGCCCGCTGGATGGCGACGATCGGCGCCTCTCATTTCCGGCCCTATCTGTCCGATGACCTCACCGGCGCCGAGCTTGGCGGCGCGGTCAAGAATGTGCTGGCCATCGCGGCCGGCGTGGTCGAAGGCAAAGGTTTCGGCGAAAGCGCCCGGGCCGCGCTGATCGCCCGCGGCTTTGCGGAATTTCAACGGCTCGGCGTGGCGCTGGGCGCGAAAAGGGAGACCATGGCCGGGCTTTCCGGCCTGGGCGATCTCATTCTCACCGCCACCTCGCAGCAATCGCGCAACATGTCCCTTGGCGTCGAGCTCGGGAAAGGGCGCACGCTCGAAAACATTCTCGCCGAACGCAATACGGTGAGCGAAGGCGTCGCCACCGCCGGCGCCATTCACGCCCTCGCAGAAAAAGCCGGGGTCGAGGCCCCGATCTGCGAAGCGGTCGCCGCCCTCGTCTCCGGCGCCAAGTCCGTGGACGAGATTGTCGCCGCGCTGATGGCGCGGCCTTTAAAATCGGAAGCGTAACGATGCCCCAATTTGTTTTGCTATGCCGGGACAAGCCGGACTCTCTCGACTTGCGCATGGAGACCCGGCCCGCCCATCTCGAATATTTTCAATCTTTTGGAAACAAGCTGCTGCTCGGCGGGCCGATGCTCGACGGCAAGGGCGATCCCATCGGTTCCATGATGGTGATCGAAGCGGCGGACGAAGGAGAAGCCCGCGCCATCGCCGACGAAGACCCCTATAACAAAGCGGGCCTCTTCGCCGATGTGGGCGTGGTTCCGTTCAAAACCGTCATCGAGAATTTTTCGGAAAAATTGCCGCGATAGAGCTCACGCCAGAACCTGGCGAAAACCGCGATTTGCAGTCCGTTATGGCGTGACCTAGCGGCGGCGCTTGTAGGAGCGGCAGCTCGCTTCATAGGGCCGGCCCGACTGGCGCGCATTCCAGCCCGCTGTCCAGGCGTCCCCGGCGTCGACCCCGCCGCGGGCCCGGCATTGCTGAAAGCCCGTGCGATATTCCGGCGACAGCACATTCACCTTGCCGGAAAGAGAGAACGCGGCGTCATAGCATTCGCAGACGAGGTCTTGCCCGGAAGCCGCGCTGATCGCCGGCGGGGCGCCGCTATTGTCGTAAGTGGCGGTGGTCACGGTCGCCGCCGGCGCGGTCTCGCCGCTATCGGGACCGGATGCGAATTGCGTGTTCATGACGGCGAACAGGGCGACGCCCAGAACCGCGAGCGCCAATATTCCCCCGAATATGGCTTCAATATTACGCATCGTGAGCCCCCTGCTCTAAAAGACGAGTTTTCGCCGCCCCTCGCCCGTGAGGCCTTGCCCGCCGGGCGCTTGTTCGGATCGAACGAGAGCGATGCTAGCCCAAAAGGGCGGGTTAAAAAAGGGTTAAGCGACGCGCCGGGGCCGCCGCCCGTCTGGATCGCCTATCGCTTCTCCGCCTCAAGCCCCTGCATGATCAGGGCTTCGGCTTCCTCGCGGTCGCGCCAGCCGACGATCTTGACCCATTTATCCGGCTCAAGGTCCTTATAATGCTCGAAGAAATGGCTGATGCGCTCGATCATGATGTCGGGCAGGTCCTTGTAGGATTCGATCTTGGCGTAATAGCGCGTGAGGCGCGGGCTCGGCACGGCGAGGATCTTTTCGTCCATGCCCGCCTCGTCTTCCATGAGGAGGACGCCCACAGGCCGGCCGGCGACCACGGCGCCCGGCACCAGCGGCCGGTTGCCCATCACCATGACGTCCACCGGATCGCCGTCATCGGCGAGGGTCTGGGGGATGAAACCGTAATTGCAGGGGTAGCGCGTCGACGTATAGAGAAACCGGTCGACGAACATGGCGCCGGAGGCCTTGTCGATTTCATATTTGATCGGCTCGCCGCCAAGCGGCACCTCGATGACGACATTGATGTCCTTGGGCGGGTTCACGCCGGGCGTGATTTTCGAAAGATCCATTTTACCCTTTTGACTCTGCGTTCTTGTTGCGCCGCGCGAGGAGCTTAAGCCGCAACGCATTCAGTTTTATGAACCCTTCGGCGTCTTTCTGATCGTAGACCATGTCTTCCTCGAAGGTGACATGGGCGAGCGAATAGATGGTCCGTTCGGAGGCGCGGCCCACGACATTGGCCGAGCCCTTATAGAGTTTCACTTTTACTGTGCCGGAGACATGCTCCTGACTCTTGTCGATGGCGGCCTGCAGCATTTCCCGCTCGGGCGAGAACCAGAAGCCGTTATAGATCAGCTCCGCATAGCGCGGCATCAACTCGTCTTTCAGATGCATGGCGCCGCGGTCGAGGGTGATCTGTTCGATGCCGCGATGGGCCGCGAGAAGGATCGTGCCGCCCGGAGTTTCGTAAATGCCGCGCGACTTCATGCCGACAAAACGGTTTTCCACGAGATCAAGGCGGCCAACGCCGTGCTTGTATCCATATTCATTGAGCTTGGTTAGGAGCATCGCCGGCGAATAGGGCTTGCCGTCAATGGAGATGGCGTCGCCGCGATCGAAACCGATCTCGACGATTTCCGGCTCGTCCGGCGCGCTTTCGGGATCCACCGTACGCTGAAAAACGTAACTCGGGGCGGGCTCCGCCGGGTCTTCCAGCACCTTGCCCTCCGATGAGGTGTGCAGAAGGTTGGCGTCCACTGAAAACGGCGCCTCGCCGCGTTTGTCCTTCGGAATTTCGATCTGGTGCTTTTCCGCCCAGGCGATGAGCTTTTCGCGGCTGTTCAAATCCCATTCCCGCCACGGCGCAATGACCCGGATATCCGGGTTGAGGGCGTAGGCGTTCAGTTCGAACCGCACCTGATCGTTGCCCTTGCCGGTGGCGCCATGGGCAATCGCATCGGCGCCGGTTTTTTCGGCGATTTCCACGAGGCGCTTGGCGATCAGCGGGCGGGCGATGGACGTGCCGAGAAGATAGAGGCCCTCGTAAACGGCGTTCGCCCGGAACATGGGGAAGACGAATTCGCGGACGAATTCCTCGCGCAGATCCTCAATGTAAATTTCCTTGACGCCCGCGCGCTCGGCCTTGCGCCGGGCCGGCTCAAGCTCTTCGCCCTGGCCGAGATCAGCCGTAAATGTCACGACCTCGCAATCATATTCCACCTGCAGCCATTTCAGGATCACAGAGGTGTCGAGCCCGCCGGAATAGGCAAGCACCACTTTTTTCACGTCAGTCTTCGCGGCCATGGCTCATCCAAGTTTGCTGCGCCGCGCCTATAACGCGGACGCGAGAAAAGCGCCAGCCGCAATTTCGGAACACCCTCGCGGGTCTCGGTGTTGGCGATCCAGATAAAGCAAAGAAACGCGAGACCCGTTGGATGTTTTCCCGCCGGGACCGCGCGTAAAAGAGAGGCTCCGGTGACCCAGCAATTTGTACGCGGCGACAAGGTGAAATGGGATTGGGGCGACGGCGAGAGAAAAGGCGTCATCGCCGAAATTCACACCCATCCGATCAGCAAGATAATCGATGGCGAAACCGTGCGCCGTGAAGGCGACGCCGGCTCGCCCGCCTATATCATCGAAAAACCCGACGGCGGATACGCCCTTTGTTGCGGCTATGAACTGAGCCCCGCCTGAAAGAGGAACTGTTATGACCCGTCCCAAAACTCGTCAGGAATCCCTGGAAGAAAAAGAGTATCTCGGCGAGCCCGGCGCGCCATCGCAAGGCGATGTCGCCGGCGGCGACCTTCAGGAAAAGAAGGGCAAGCTCGACGAAAAGAAGCGCGCGCAAGAGCGCCCCGCCGGCGCCACGCGCGTGCGCAAAAGCGATGAGAAGGAAAAGGAATAATAAACATGGAAAAGAATCACGGCCCGACCATCAAGGACGACGAAACCTATCAATCCCTGCGCGAAGACGGCGAGAGCAAGGAAAAGGCCGCACGCATCGCGAACGCACAGGCCAACTCATCGCAACATCCGTCGGAAAAAGGCGGCGAGTCCAGCCCCTATGAAGAGTGGAAGAAAGACGATCTTTACGATCGCGCAAAAGAGATCGGCATTGAAGGTCGGTCGAACATGACCAAAAAAGAGTTGATCAGCGCCTTGCGCAATCACTGACACCCGCATCTTTCGAGCGTTTTCGCTTATGCTTGCCCCCTCTTCTCCCTTGCGCCAAAGTCTTTTGGCGACATGGCGAGGGAGGGGCGTTCATGGACATCAAGGCGAAGCACCGGAGCATGCCTGCGGCGGCGTTCGCCGTCATCTTCTCACTAAGCACATATGCGGCGGCGCAATCGAACGAATGCGCCAGTGAAGAGGCCGTCGCCGGCTGGGCGACGACGGCAAGTCTTGCGCCGGATGAGTCAGGCGACTTTCTTGTCGGCCGATGGGAAACGCGCCGGGACTACAGCACGCATTTCGGCCTGCGCGTGGCTTACGACTCAAGCGACGGCGCCGCGCCGGTTCTGAAAATCTGGCATAATTACAAACGCGGCAGTTTCACCATGCGCCTGCCTGACGGCCGGTCCTTCGCCGTTCCTGTCAGCGCCAATTACGCCGTCACCCAGGCCAACACGCCGCCCGAAGTCATCGCCTATCTTCGCGCGGCGCCGATGCGGATCGAATTCACCACCGCCGGCGGCAAATGGAAGAAATACCGGACCGACGGCCTGCCCCACGCCATCCTCGCCGCCGAAGACGCGCTTCAGCGCCTGAAAGATGAGCAGGGAGAGGAAAAATGCGGCGCTCGTGAAAGCTGGTGGCGGCGCTTTTCGGGCCAATAGCGCGGCGACGAAGAAACAAATATAAACGGCGCCCATGCGGGCGCCGTTTTTGTCTTTATACTGATCTTTATGGATCTAGCCGCGAATGTAGATTTTGCGGCCCTTCACATAGCGGTAAGGCATGCCGATCCGGCGGTCATAGGCCAGTGGCGGGCGCGCAGCGTATCGCCCCCTTCCATAGCTGTGGCCATGATGCGCCGCGCGACGCAGCTCGCGCCGATCCGGCTCATAGTAAAAAGCGCGGATCGGACAGACGGTGATCGCTTCGTCGCGGCGGTTTTCACGCCGGTCATGACGGTCTTCGCGGCGATCGCGGCGACCGTAATCGACCCGCCGGTCGCGACGGTCCTCAATACGGTCATAGCGGTCTTCGACAAGATCCGGACAGGCGCGGGGATTGAATTTCCATTCTCCCGCAAAAGCCTGTGCGCCGAACAGGATGAGCCCCGCGCCAACTGTGCTTGCGACAACTTTCTTCAACATGAGTTTCACCTCCACTCTGTGAGACAGGCGCCCCAAGCCCGCGATGTCTCATGGCGGTGAAACGCTGGCGGCGCCCTTTGCCGTCGGCATAGGCGAAGGTCTTTTCGCGGTCATTTCAGGGCCAATTCAAGGCGCGGTTTGCCCCGCGCCGCGCCAGGGGATAAGCTTGGCCTCGGACGGGCGGCTTTTAACCCAGCGAGGGGGGAAACAATGCGAATTTTGCTTTTGTCGGCCGCGGTTACAGCGCCGCTGATGGCTGCTGCGTCAGCCGAAACATCGACTCATGAGGGCGTCAAGGAAATCGCCGTCGAGAATTTCATCGGCACGGTGAACGTGGAAACGGTCAAAGGCGGACCCGTTCGCCTCGATATCACCGATGGAAACAAGACGGACTATCCCGTTCGCATCCGGGAAGAAAACGGCGTCCTTGCAATCTACAGCGACAAAGACCCCGATGAGACCAACTGGCATCGCGATCTTAAGTGGCGCAAGCATCACGACGACGCCTTCCGGATTTTCCTGGAAGACTATCCGACGCTCACCTTGCGCATTCCCGCCGGCGCGGCGCTCGATTTCGACAGCGCGGTAATGATGTTCACCGCTGACGATACGATGGGCGCCTTTTCCCTTCGCGAAGGCTATGTGGAAGGCGCCATCGGCGATATCGCCTCCGCCGACATCGCCATTCACGGCTCGGCCGATCTCGACGCCGGCAATGTGGCCGGCGAATTCAAGTCAGCCATCTATGGCTCGGGCGATCTCAGCGCAAAATCCGCCGGCTCGCTCGATGCGGAGATTCACGGCTCCGGCGATATTGTGTTGGGACGCGTCTCGGGCCCGGCGGTGATCGACATTCACGGATCGGGCGACATCCGGCTCGGGGATGTGGACGGCGCCGTGGCGCTCTCCATCAATGGCAGCGGCGACGTCGCGGCGGGGCGCGTGGAGGGCGGCGCAGGCGTTGACATCAACGGGTCGGGCGACGTGACGCTCGCCAGCGTCAACGGCAAGACGCTGGCGCATGTGCGCGGGTCGGGCGACATCGATATCGGCGGCGGCCGCGCAGAAGAACTGATGGTCGAAATCAACGGCTCCGGCGATTTCAGCTTTGACGGCGTGGCAACCAATCCCGCCGTTTACGCTGGCGGCAGCGGCTCCGTGCATATCGCCCGTCATGAGGGACAGATCCGGGCGAGCGGCGATGGCGACATCGAAATCAGCGGCGTCGATTACGGGGACGACGATTAAACCCGATCGAAAGCGGACGCCGCCCCCTGGCGGCGCCCCCTTTTCGCCACAAGCCTTGCCCTGTCCTTAAATCGACATGGAAATATGGCGCAGCCCTCTTCTCCGGCGTTAACAAGGTCTGCGCCATGAAATCCGCCCCCGCCCCTGCTCCCAGGCGATTTTCATCTGGCGACGGGCTGCAAACCGTTACCCTCTTACGGACAATTTTAGAAAAAGCGTTGGCGCCTTTTTAGACAAGACCGGCGAGACTTGGCGGAGCCATCAAGGCAGGGCAGCGAGAGGAATACCCCGATGTCGGACGTCAATATTCCCGCCGCTGGGCAAGCCCCGGATGAAGACGGCGCGCCCGCGCCCGTTATTCTCCCCGTTATTCTCATTGCTGAAGACAATGACGTGAATCTCAAAGTGCTTGAGCATTATCTCGCCAATTTCGACTGCAAGGCAATTGTCGCCAAAAACGGCAAGGACGCGGTCACGCTCTTTAACCGCAACGATGTCGATCTTGTGCTGATGGACATCATGATGCCGGTGATGGACGGGCTTGAGGCGACCCGAAAGATCCGCTCGCTGGAGCGCAAGCGCGGCGGCGAAAAGCGCACGCCCATCGTCGCCATCACCGCCCATGTCAAACCCGCCGACCAGCATGTCTGCATCAATGCCGGCATGAACGACTATCTGTCGAAGCCGCTCAAAAAAGGCGACCTGACGCGCCGCATGAAGATCTGGGCGCCGCATTTGCGCGAAACGCCGGCGTCGCCGCAGGGCGCCGCGTAACAATCCAGCCTTATTCCTTGTTGAAGAGCGCGATGGCCGCAGTCGTCATCGCCTCGACGCCCGTGGTGATCGCCGGCTCCGGCTCGATCTTGAAAAAGGGCGAATGATGCGACGGCGCATCCTCAACGTCTTCTTCCGGCGTGCCGCCCACATTCATGTAAACGCCTTTGACGCCGGTCTCGGGCGTGACGAAATAGGCGAAATCCTCCGCCCCCATGCCTTCGCGCGGCTGGTCATGGAGGACATCATCGCCCATGGCGTCGCTGAGCGCGGCGCGCACGAATTCCGCGCTTTTTCGGTCATTGATGGTCGGCGGCGTCGTTTCGGTTTTCGAACGGATGACTTCGGGCATAAGCTTCTTCGGCACGCCGAGGGAAATCGCGACGCCTTCCGCGACGCGGTCGATGGCGTCGAGCAGTTGCGTGCGCACTTCCGGATTGTTGGAGCGAACGGTGAGCTGCATCTCCACCTTGTCGCCGATGATGTTGTGCTTGGTCCCGCCATGAATGGCGCCCACCGTGATGACGCCCGCTTCCTGCGGGGCGATGCTGCGGGAAACCACGGACTGGAGCGACACGACAATCTGCGAGGCGACAAGCACCGGATCGATGCCCTTGTGAGGCGAGGCGCCATGGGCGCCGACGCCGTGAACGATAATATCGACGCTGTCGGAGGAAGACGCGCGAATGCCAAGCGGGACCTCGACCTTGCCCGTGGGCGTTCCCGCCGAGACATGCAGCGCCAGCGCGACATCGGGCTTCGGAAAGCGCTTATAGAGCCCGTCCTCCATCATCTCCCTCGCGCCGGAAATGCGCTCCTCCGCCGGCTGGCCGATCAGCACCAGCGTGCCCGACCACTGGTCCTTGCGCGCCGCCATCTGCCGCGCCGTACCCACTAACGAAGTGATATGCACATCATGGCCGCAGGCGTGCATCACAGGCTTCACGACGCCGTCGATGTCTTCCTGGGTCGCCGTCGACTTATAGGGAAGGTCGTTGTCTTCCTTCACCGGCAGGCCGTCCATGTCGGCGCGGATCATCACCGTGGGGCCTTCGCCGTTTTCCATCACGGCGACGACGCCGGTGCCGCCGACGCCCTCGGTCACGTCATAACCCAGCGCCTCGATTTCATCGGCGAGACGCTCCGCGGTTTTGAACTCGCGATGGGAAAGCTCCGGGTTTTGATGAAACCACTGGAACAGCGCTTCAAGATTGGCGTCGTAATCCGCAGCGACCGCGCTTTTGAGGTCTGCCTGCGCGGCGGCGGGCGTGGACAACGCGATGGCGAGCGCGAACGCGCTGGCGGCGAGTTGAAGTTTCATGAATGGCTCCCGTGAAAATGTCCCAGGCGCCAGTTAACACCAATCCGCAGCGTTTGTCAGATCGGAGGCCTTACGCCGCCGCGAAGCTCACCATCTTGCGGCGGTCGGGACACCACAGCGCGAGGCGAGCGCAGCGAATGGAATCGCGGATTGTCATGACGGGGAGCGACAGGAGATCCTCGCTCGCGCGATAACATTCCATGAGCCGGTAATTGGGAATGCGGCTGGCGAGATGGTGGATGTGGTGAAGGCCGATATTGCCCGTGAGCCAGCGCAGGGGCTGGGGCAGCTTGTAATGGGAAGACCCGAAAATCGCCGCCTCCGCCATATTCCATTCAGGCTTCTTCGCCCAATAGGTATCCTCATACTGGTGCTGAACGAAAAACAGCCATGCCCCGGTCCAGGCGGCCACGGTGACGACCGGCAGGAACACAAGAGCGACGGCGCCAAGGCCGAACAACAGGGAAAGCCCGCCATAGACGACAAGAAGCGCCAGATTGAGCGCGGCGACCGACTTCCAGACCTGGCGCAGCTTCATGCCGCTATAGACTTCTGCGAAGGGCATGGGGCCGGCGAGCGGCAGGCGTTGCAGAATGAAGAAATAGAGCGGCGCGCCGATGACGATCATGATCATGGGGTGGCGATAGACGCGATACATAATGCGTTTCGCCGGCGTCAGCGCGCGATATTCCGGCACAGTCAGCGTGTCGACGCCGCCGACGCCGCGCCGGTCGAGATCGCCGGAACTTGCATGGTGCCGGTTATGGGCGTCGCGCCAGAAGGCGTAGGGCGTGAAGGTCAGGATGCTGACGATAAAGCCGAGCAGGTGATTGGCGCGCTTGTTTTTGAAATAGCTGCCATGGCCGCAATCATGCTGGATCGTGAACAACTTGACGAGGAACAGGCCCGCCAGCGGCGACATGAGCAGCGCCAGCGGCCAGAAGCCGGTTTTGACGAGCGCGATCATCCCGCCGACAGCCGCGAAATAAAGCGCCAGCGACAACGCCGCCTGGCCGATGGAGCGGCCGAGATCGGCTTTCTGGAACTTGGCGCAATGCTGCACGATCCGGCGCAGCATGTCCGCGCGGGCCTGCGCCGCGGCGCGGACGTCATGGGCGGCGTGCGCCGCGCTTTGGGAGAAATTATGGGCCGCATGATCGGCGGCCTCCTGAAGCTTTGAGAAATTCCGGGAGACGGCGGCAGGCAAAGACTGAGACATGTAACTGAGAATACTCGTAGGTTGCGCCGGTTCCGTGAATCGGACCGGTGGATTTTCAAACAGACATTTAGGCCCTGCTTAACCAGTTTTGCGCGCGAAGGGAAATTTTCGCCCATCACGGTCCCGGCGCCAGCGTTTCAGATGCTGCGCGTATTTGTCGCCCTCGCGCTCTAATGCAGGCTGATCCAGCCGGTTCGCGCCAAATAGCAAAAATGGTTTCCCCCAGGGAAGGCCGCAGCGATAGGCTGTCGCCTGCAACGGGCGCAGCAAGGTCTCAAGCGGGAAGAGGTTGGCGCCGTTGCTGGAATAGGCTTTCCGGTGATTGCCCGCCGTTGCTGCGATCATCAGCGGCCTGCCTTCCAGCTTGCGCCCCTCATCCTCATATCGGACATAATACATCCGGGTCAAAACAGCGTCCTGCCAAGCCTTGAGAAGCGGCGGCGTCGCGTACCATTGAACGGGAAACTGCAGGACGATGCGATCCGCCTCCAACAACCGGGCGACCTCCCGCTCGTCGTCAATTCGCCCGTCCGGATAAAGACTGTCCATGTGAACCAGAGCGACATCGCATAAGCGTTGAGTCGCGCCCGCGAGGGCCGCGTTTGCTTTAGAATTAGAAAAGTTATTGTGAAACAGTAGGATAAGCGTTTTCACCTTGAAGACCTCCATATAAGAGGGTCAAGATGGCGCGCCGTTTATTATTCTTCCAACAGATTATGAGTATATCATATTATTTGTTTTATGAATTTACGTTCCGTCGATCTCAACCTGCTGGTCATACTGGACGCGCTTTTGGACGAAGCGCATGTCTCAAGGGCGGCGGCTCGCCTCGGGCTTTCCCAACCGGCGGCCTCAAGCGCGCTGGAACGCTGCCGCCATGTTTTCAATGATCCTCTGCTGAGGCGCGGCGCCGGCGGCATGACGCTCACGCCGCGCGCCGAGGCTTTGCGCGGCCCCCTAAAAGACGCGCTTGCCAGTATCGAACGGGCCATGGAGACGCCTGACATTCCGCTGAAAGACTTGCGCCAAGTCATCCGGATCGTGCTTGCGGATTACCCCGCCGCGATCATCGCCGCGCCGCTCTTGCAAAACCTGACGGCGACTGCGCCGGGCGTCGACATCGTGTTTCAACCCTGGCGCAGCGCGGAGACCGCCTTGCAGGCTCTGGAAACGGGCGAGGCAGATCTGGCGGTTTCGGTCTTTCCGGCAAGCGCCCCCTGGCTGCGGCGCGTCCTGTTGCTTGAAGAACGCTATGCGGTCGCGATGCGCAAGGGTCATCCGGCGGCGGCGGATTTCCACCTGCAAAGTTGGCTCGGCCATCCGCACCTCATCGTATCGGCCCGCGGCGAAAGGCACGGTCCCTTGGATGAGGAATTGACGCAGCGCGGTCTTGAGCGACGGATCGGCCTCGTTTCGCCAAGCTTCATGTTGGCGACGCAGGTGATTTTGGAAACCGATCTGATCGCGATGCTGCCGAGCCGCTGTGTTGACAATCGGAAAGATGAGTTTGCTCTTTTTGATCCCCCAATTCCGGTCCACGGCTTTCAACTGCACCTTGCCCGCCACAAGCGGAGCGATAACGATCCAGCGATCGCGCATATCAGCGCTTTGATCAGGACCCTGCTGGAATAGGTGCTTGACTATGATCGGTACTATGGTACCAAAATCCCATGACCGTTGACCGCAAGACCGTGACCCGCGTCCAGACCGGCGTGCGCATTGAAAAACGCATCCTGAAGACTCTGAAGATCATCGCCGCCCACAAGGAGATGGGGCTCGGCGACCTTCTCGAGGGGATCGTGCTCCACGCCTTTGAAGGCAAACAGCCCTTCAGCGAGGAGACGCTGAAGCTGATCGACCAGGCGAAAAAATCGGCGGGCCTCGACCTCGGCGCCGAGGACAGCCACCTGCTGGAGGAAACGCCATGATTGCCGTGGAAAAGCCTTATCGCGCGAAACATGCTGCGCGCTTCGAGCTCGCCGCTGCGCCCGACGCGGTGTTCGCGATGATGTGTCCGGTCCGCGAATATGAGTGGGAGCCGGACTGGACAACCAATCTCATCCTTTCGGACTCGGGACTGGCGGAGCAGGACTGCATCTTCACGACGCCCGCCGGAGCGTCCATCGCCAGCGACGAAAAAAGCGAGGAAGCGATCTGGGTGACGCCCTTTCACGATCCTGACGCCCGCCGCCTCACCATGATCAAGGTGACGCCGAAGGAATGCGTCACCCGTCTCGACATCGGTATCGATGAAACAGCGGACGGCGCCGCCGTCACGGCCAGTTACGAACATACGGCGCTATCAGACCGGGGCCGCGCGATCGTGGACGCCCACACGAAAGAGAGCTACGCCGCGCTGATGGCGGGCTGGCGCTCCGCGCTCGAAGCGCATTTGTCCGGTTAAGCGCCTTCCCGACAAAGTTTCGCATCCGAAAACGCCTTTCTTTTGCAGGCCATTCAACCCTGCAGCCGGACTTGCGCACGGCATGAAAGGGGACGCGACCGACCGCGCGCCGGCATGGACGCCGGAACGAAAAACGCCCAAGCTCCCGCCCGCAATTCACATGACGGGAGAGGCATATGGACTTTGGCGAGACAGGCTGGGGCCAGACCTATCACCTGATCAATGCACTGGTTCTCCCTGGCTGGGCGCTGCTGATCTTCCTGCCGCGCTCGACCGTCACCGCGGCGGTCGTTCATTCCATGTTTTATCCGGCGCTATTCGGGATGATCTATGTTGCAGGATTGTGCGCAGCAATTTTCTTCGGCCACTCGGCGTCGGGCGCGGGCATGTCCGATATCGGAGGCGTCATGGCGCTGTTCGATCATCCAAACGGGATTATTATCGGCTGGACCCATTACCTCGTTTTCGACCTCTTCGTCGGCGCCTGGATCGGCCGCGACGCCATCCGCCATGCGATCCCGCATTATCTGGTCATTCCCTGCCTCATGGGCGCCTTTATCTTCGGTCCCGTGGGACTTTTGCTCTATCTATTGCTGCGCCTGATGTTGCGCAAAAAACTCCTGCTTCAGGAATAAGAAAAGCGGTGCGGTGACGACAGCGCGGAGGAAACGGTGATGACGAAAACGCTTGGCGGCCTCATGGACGATTTTGGCGAGTTTCATGCCTGGCTTGTCCACGTGCAGACGAGCCTGTGGGTCCTTCATGCTGTCTCGCGGTCAGAAGTGCTCGGCCATTTGGGCGACGATCCCATGCCCATGGCGGTCCTTGCGGAAAAAGCGGGCATGAAGACCGACATGCTGCGCCGGGTGATGAATTTTCTCGCCTCGCAGGAGGTGATCGAGATTGGCGATGATGACTGCGTCCGCCACACCGCGCGCTCACGCGCCTTTCAGGACCGGCACGAGATCGTGCGCTGGCTCAATGTGAATTTCCCGCCCGGACTGAAGCTCCAGGACGCCATGAAAACCGGCGTCGCCTCCTTCGAAAGCCATTACGGCGAGCCCCTTTTCGATTATCTGAGCGAGCGTCCGGCGATCGCCGGGGAATTCGGCAAGCTTATGTCGAGTATTACAAGCGCCATTGAGGCCTTCATCTTCAGCCATCACGCGTTCAGGCCCTTCACACGCGCCGTTGACATCGGCGGCGGCCATGGCCGGCTCATGACGCGCCTTCTCACCGAATATCCGTCAGCCACAGGCGTCATCTTCGATCTGCCCGGCACGGCGGCGCAGGCGGAAAAAACCCTCGCGGCCTCGCCGCTGAAAGACCGGATTGAGATTGTCGGCGGCGACTTTTTCAAGGCCGCGCCCAAAGGCGGCGATCTTTATCTGATGAAACAAATTCTCCACGACTGGGGCGACGAGGAATGCGTGACGATCCTCAATAACATCCGCGTCGCCATCGCCGACAAGGGCCGCCTCGCCGTGATTGATTTTCTCCTGCCCGAGAAGCCGGCGCCGCATCCGGGCTATGCGCTCGACATCAACATGCTCTGTCTTTTGACTAGCGGGCGCGAGCGGCGGCTGTCGGAGTTCGAGGAGCTCTTTTCGGCGGCCGGGTTCTCACTCGACCGCGTGACGGAAAATCCGCACGGGCAGAGCGTTATCGAAGCGGTTCCGGCTTGATGCTTTTTTGAGGACCGGGAAAAACGCCCAGCCGCTGGTTTCCGTTCGTCGGGGGGAGAAAGGGAACAAGAGACCGGGCGGCTGAGCTGAAGCTGGCGACTGTCGGGAGAGACCCTCGCCCTCATGAAATATCAGGGCGCAAGGCCCATAAATCAATTAGATAATTTCAATTCAGAATATTGATTTTTCCGATGGCGTGCTGCGCCCTCAAAGACAGCCTTCCACAAGCTGGATCGCCGGACCGCCCGCATGGATGGTCTGAACCTTGCCGTCTTCGCCGACAACATAGCGCAGGCCGCGGGCCTCAGGGTCTTCCACATAGCTTATCCCCGACCGGTCCTCACGCCAGATCGTGATATATTCCGCAGGCGGATCAACATATTTGTGCGGCGTGACGATCGCCTTGCCGCCATAGGCGGCCTTCACGTCTTCGGCGGTCGCGCCGAGGCCGAGCGCCTTTTCCGTTTTCACCGCAGCTTCGCGAATGAGAGAGATGCGCGCCAGCTTGCCATCGACAAGCATCAGGAGCATGCCGTCCGGCGCGTTTTCGGGGCGATATTCCGCACAACTTTCCGGGTCCGGACCATCGACGGCGTCCGGCTGCGCATCGGGGCCGTAAAGCGCCGTGATCTTCTCACGCGTCATGCCGATGCGCAAATCTTTCCAGCCATCAGGCGTCAAGGCGTCGGAAGATTTTGTGTCGGCGGCCTGCTCTACGTTCGGCTCCCGCGCAGTGTCGCCGGTCGAGGGCGGCGACGGCGCAATTCGCTCAGCGTCCGTTACATAGTCGGCCTGATCCTCCGTATCCGCTGGAGCGCAGGCGGCAAGACCGGCTGCTAAACCCGCGCAGAAAGCTGATTTCAGCATCAACATGCTCCGGCAGAAACGTCGAGGAGGAAAATCAGGGCAAGATGGACGCCGTCAGTCGACTTCGTCTTCAAGCTCGTCTGTTTCGTCTTCCATCCGGTCTGCGGCGTCTTCATAAGCATCGACGCGCCGTTCCGTCATGCCGTCGGCGCCCATTGTGTCGAGACGGCCTTCAATATTGTCGAGACGACGCTCGATCACATCCATCCGCTCTTCCATGGCTTCGGCGGATGCTTCCGAATAAGCGGACGCTTGGAGTTCGTCGTCGTCATAGTCGCTGCAGGCGGCGAGACCGGTCAACCCGATGGCGGCGACGGCGGCGACAGGCCAGGTTTTTTCAATTCTGTTTTTCATGACAGATCCAAAGACCTCCGTGTTTTCCATAAAACGCCAACGCTTGCGCGCCCTTAATGTTCCTCAAACGGAAGAATAAGTTTCCGCTCCGGCGCGCCGAACGGCTTCCCGGCGAAGCGATGGCGGAACCCGCCTGCATCTGCGCCGTTTAAGAATAGATGTCCGATACAGCCCATGGAGAGTGGCTTGTCTGAGTCTGGCGACGCACAAAGTCGCGGCGCCCTTGATGCGGCCCTGCGCCGGCGCTGGGGTTGGCTTCCCTATCGCGTGATCGCGGGCTTTGCGCTGCTCGCCTGCGGGGTCGCCGTCTTGTGCGATATCGTCATGTGGTTTCTGGTCGAGGGCTATAACCCCCTCGCACAGACCATCAGCGAACTCGGGGCGGGCCCGCATCACGAGATTCAGGATACGGGCATTGTCGTTTTTGTTGTCGGCGTTCTGTCGCTGACGCTCGGCCTGGTCCTGAGGGGCGAGGGCGACGGCAAGTCCTGGGCGGTTCGCGGCGCTTTCCTGCTTCTCGGGGCCGATATCGCGCTGATCGCTCTTTGGAACGAATATGGCGACGGCGATGTGGGAGGACCTGTCATTCATCGCTATCTGTTGATGGCGCTATATCTTCTGGTTCCCGCCGTTCTATGGCTCGGCACGTCGGTCCCGCCGGCGCGCGGCGACAGGCTGGCGAAAATCGGCAAGGCCGCCGCCCTCGCCTGGCTCCCTTTCGCGCCGCTGTTCTATGTCGTGCCGGAGACTGTGAACGGGGCCTATGAGCGCCTGCTCGCGCTGGTCATGCTCGGAGCGGTCGCCGCCGCGGCTTGGCCGCTCTATCAAAAGCCGCAGGAAGGCGCGCAATAAAAGACGGTGTGTTTGTTGGAAGGCGGGGAAAGGTTACGAGCCGCCGCCATTGCGAAGATTCGTGTAAGGAAGAACCATGCGGCACTGCAAGCCCTCCGGCTTATAGCTTGTCTGCACATAACCGCCGATTTGAAGGGCCAGCGCCTGCTCCACGATTTTTGAGCCGAAGCCTTTTTGCGCCGGTTTCTTCACAGAGGGGCCGCCGCGCTCCTGCCAGACAAGATCGATTTTTTCCTCGCCCTCTTCCTCCGTCCGCCGCCAGCGCAGCGCGACGCTGCCGCCATCGACGCTGAAGGCGCCGTATTTCAGTGCATTGGTCGTTAATTCATGGGCGGCCAGGTGCAGCGCCAGCGCGGCGTCGTAATTCAGCGCCACCTCTTCGCCGTCAACGGTGAAGCGATCCTCGTATCCTTCGCCAAGAACCGCGCGCACTTCGACCTTAAAGAGATCGGCGAGCTTCGCGCCCTGCCATTCGGTTTCGGTCATCAGATCGAGCCCGCGCGCCGTTGCGCCGATCCGGCGTTCGAGACTTTCGATAAACTGTTCGGGATTTTTCGAATTTCTCCAGGTCTGGCGAGCAATGACCGAAATTTTCGTCAGGCTGTTCTTGGCCCTGTGCTGAACCTCGCGGCCCAGCAAGGCGAGCCGTTCACGACTATTGTCCAACTCTTGCACCTGATCGCGGATAAGATATTGGCGCCGGCGCCCGTCCATGGCGTTGCGGATGGCGTTGCGCACCACTTCCGGCGCCGAAGGGCGGGGCAGCAAGGTCACCTGAACGCCCTGCGGGTGACCGGGCGGCAAAAAACCGGCCAGCGGATAAGGCAATTCCCCGGCATTGCGGGTCAGGATCAGGACCGGAAAGGCGCTCCATCCCGGCTGCTGCGCCGCCCAGCTCAGAAGCGGCGCGATGACCGGGGAGACGAGCGCGTCCTCGGTCATCAGCAAACAGCCAGCGCCGGCGGCGATGAAATCTTCGAAGGATTGAACCCTGGCGGGACGCGCCGCTTCGCCTTCCGCTTCAACCATCTCGCGCAGGACGATTTCGTCGTCGGGAAGCGGCGCAAGGATCAGGACCGACTCGTCATACGTCTGTTCAGACGGATTATTCATAATACTGACTGTTGTGCTAGACAGGCGCCCGCGAACTCATCAAGTGAAGATCTTTCATAACCTTGAAGTCGTCGTCCGATATAGCCTGAACTTCCAGGCGCCCGGGCTCCATGATGAGCTCGCGCATCTCCGTGAGATGCGGCCCCGTGCGCATTTTCATGACGGCGATAGACCGCCGGATTGTGCTTCGCGCCTCATATTGGCGCAGAAGTATCAGACAGTCCGAGAGAATGCTGATGTCGAGCGTCTGGCCGATCTGCGCCAGCAGGCCCGGCTGTTCGACAACCAGCACTGTCACGACCTGGCGCGTGCGTAAGGTGGCGATCAGCGTGTTCAGTTGCGCCAACGCATGGTCCTTGAGGGCCGAGGCGGTCAGATAGCCATTGACGCTGTCGATGACGACCGTCTTCACCTGTTTGCGTTCGGCCGCGTCCAGCACCGTGTGGACGAACTCGCCGGGCAGGACTTCGCCAGCCCGAAGGTCGTAAGTGTGTAATTTCCCCGACGCGTCTGCAGATGACAGCTCCCGGCCAAGCGCGTCTGCACGGGTCAGAAAAGTCTTCGGGTGTTCCTCGAACAGAAAGGCGGCGGCCTCTTCGCCGCGCTCCAGTCCGCCTTTCAGCAAGGCCGCCGCCAGCGTCGACTTGCCGACCCCGGTTTGTCCGTAAATCATCACTGACGTGCCCTGCTGAATGCCGCCGCATGTCATTTCGTCCAGTCCGGACATGCCGGTCTTCACTGTTTCCAGGCTGGGCGGCGCTTGGTCGAGCTTGCTCGACAGGCGCGGGAAGACACGCACGCCGGCCGGCGTAATGGTGAAGTCGTGGAGCCCCTCGGCATGGGGAACCCCGCGCAGTTTGTTAATCTCAAGACGCCTTTGCGCCATGCCGTAACCGGGCAGCGCCCGCTGCAAGGTGACGACGCCGTGGACAAGACCGGATATCTGGCTATCGCCGCCGAATTCGGGCGTGCTGTCGAGAAAGACAGCCGTCGTTCTGTGCGAGACCAGCAAATCCATCAGCTCACGGATAAGTCGGCGATAGGCCAGCACGTCAGCAGAGCGCAGACGCAAATCGATCAGACTGTCCACGACGACGCGCGCCGGTTTCACCTGCTCCAGGCGGTCTTTCAAGTGATCGAGAACCTGCCTCAGCTCAAGTTCAGCAGTGTTGACGACCGTTTGCCGCGCAGCGTTAGGCTGGTTCAAAAGCTTGTCCGCATCCTGAACATCGATATTTGCAAGATCCATCCCGTAAGAGCTGGCGATGAGCCGCAGCTCATCGGCCGTTTGCGACAGAGTGCAACACAAGCCCCTTTCGCCGTCGCGCGCGCCTTCGGTCAGGAACTGAAGGGCCATTGTCGTCTTGCCGGTGCCGGGCTCGCCCCGGATGAGATACATATGCCCTTCCGGCAGCCCGCCGGCCATGAGCATGTCGAGGCCATGCACGCCCGTAGATATCTGCTTCATCACGCCCCTGTTTTTTTGTGAAAAACATCATGCGCAAATCAACAAGCCGCCATGAGTCCCCTCCCCCTACAGAAGCAGACCTCATGCGTCGGTACGCAACCGTACGCTAGGAAATTTTAATGCTTATCCGGGTTCCGGCAAGATGGACTCATAGGCTTTACGGACAAGATCGTAGCATTCGCAGCTTGCTTGCCTCAGCCCTTCATGATCGCTGATCGTGACCCGGCCCCGGGAATATTCAATGAGGCCCGCCTGTTGAAGGTCCGAGGCTGCGTTTGTGACGGTCGCGCGCCGGAGCCCGAGAATCTGGGCAAGAAACTCATGCGTCAGATGCATGGTTTCGCCGTCATTGCGGTCATTCATGGTGAGAAGCCAGCGCGCGAGGCGCTGTTTGGAATCATGCGCGCCATTGCAGCCGCCGGACACCATGATCTGGTAAAAGACCGCCTGCACATTCGAAAACAGGGCGCGCTCAAAGTCACGGTGAGCCTCTTTCAGAGTAGTAAAGCTCTCCGCCGGCATTTCGAGCGCCGCGCCCGCAACCTGAATTTCATTGGTGTTGAGCTGGTCTGCGTAACCCAGGGTCAGATTGACGCCGCTGCACGCCTCGCAGCCGATATTGCCCATCTCGATAATCGAGCCGTCGGAATAGGTCTGAAGGGTCGAAATCACACAGCTTTCGGGAAAATGCACGGTGTTGGTGCGTTCGCCGGCCCGGGCGAGAACCGTTCCGCCTTCAAGCTCGACGCGCTCGCACTTCTCGGCCACCGCCTCGCGGACATCATCGGGAAGAATTTTCAGGACACGGTTGTTCGTTTCAAAGGTCATCCCTCGCGGAACACAGCCTGAGCCCTTCGGTTCATCCTCGCAAAATCAATCCATGCGCCATGTTGCATTGCAGCATAACTTGTTTATGGAGAGCCCCTGACGCTTCTCCTCTCCTTCACGACAAGGCTCTCTCCCGTGACGAAAACAACCTTCGCCGCGTTCGCTGAACGCATGACGCTTGACGGCTGGGCCGCGCCCGATCTCAGCAAATACACGCCGGCGCGGGTGAAAACGGAAATTCTCTCCGGCCTCACCGTGGCTCTGGCGCTGGTGCCGGAGGCCGTTGCGTTCGCTTTCGTCGCCGGGGTGCATCCGCTGGTTGGCCTCTATGCAGCCTTCATCGTCGGCTTGATCACGGCGGTGTTTGGCGGACGGCCGGGCATGATCTCCGGCGCCACGGGCGCCCTCGCCGTGGTGATGGTGGCGCTGGTCGCCCAGCACGGCGTTGAATATCTCTTCGCGACCGTCGTCCTTATGGGCGTCATGCAGATTCTGGCCGGCCTGTTTCGGCTCGGAAAGTTTATCCGCCTGGTGCCGCACCCCGTAATGCTCGGCTTCGTCAACGGCCTCGCCATTGTCATCTTCCTCGCCCAGCTCAGCCAGTTTCAGCTTCCGGGCAGCGCGGCGCCGGGCGACGGGCACGCCATGGGCGTGACCGGCGAATGGATGAGCGGCGCGCGGCTTTATCTGATGCTGGCGCTGACGGCGCTGACCATGGCGGTGATCTGGGCGACGCCGAAACTCACTAAAGCGATCCCGGCGCCGCTGGCGGGCATCGCGCTCACCGCGCTCATTGTCATCGGCCTCGGCCTCGATGTGCCGCGGGTGGGCGATCTTGCCTCGATCAAGGGCGGCCTGCCCGCGTTCCACTTGCCGCTTGTGCCGATCACTCTGGAAACGCTCCGGATTATCTTTCCCTATGCGCTGATCCTCGCCGCCATCGGCCTCATCGAAAGCCTGCTGACGCTTAATCTCGTGGGCGAAATCACCAAGCAGCGCGGCGGCGCATCGCGCGAATGCGTCGCGCAAGGGACGGCCAATCTCGTCACCGGCTTTTTCGGCGGCATGGGCGGCTGCGCCATGATCGGCCAGTCCATGATCAATGTGAAATCTGGCGGCCGCACGCGCCTTTCCGGCATTGCGGCGGCTCTGTTCCTCCTCGCCTTCATCCTGTTCGCCTCGCCGATGATCGAACAGATCCCGTTGGCCGCGCTGGTGGGCGTCATGTTCATGGTGGTGATCGGCACCTTCGCCTGGCAGTCCTTCAAGATCATGCGGCGCATTCCCCTGACCGACGCCTTCGTCATCGTCCTCGTCACGGCGGTGACGGTGATGCACGATCTCGCGGTCGCCGTGGTTGTCGGCGTCATCGTCTCGGCGCTGGCCTATGCCTGGAACAACGCCAAGCGCATCCACGCGATCACCCGCGAGAGCCACACCGAAGCCGGCGCGAAAGTTTACGAGATCGAGGGGCCGCTTTTCTTCGGCTCCACCGACGGCTTTGCGGAGGTCTTCACGCCCGAAGAGGACCCGGATGTGGTGATCGTCGACTTCATGCGCTCGCGCGTCGTCGACCAGTCCGCGCTGCAAGCCATCGAGGACCTCGCCGGGAAATACGAGGCGCTGGACAAGACCATCCGCCTGCGCCATCTCACGCGCGACTGCCACCAGCTTTTAAACCGCGCGGGCCAGTTGATGGTGGATTCCAACGACGACCCGGAATACGCGCTCGCCGTGGATTATTCCGTGCGCACAGGGCGGTTCGGCGGCGCGCATTAAGGCCCTACTCCGCGCCCAGCAGATCCATCACCGTGAAGATGTCCTTGTCGCCGCGGCCGCACATATTCATGAGCAGCACCTGATCGCGGTCCATCTCCATGGCCTTGTCGACGGCGCGGGCGAGCGCATGGGCCGGTTCTAGCGCCGGGATGATGCCTTCGAGTTTCGCGCAGAGCTGAAAAGCGTCCAGGGCTTCCTGGTCGGTCGCGGAAATGTATTTCACCCGGCCGGTCTCGTGGAGCCAGGAATGCTCCGGCCCGATGCCGGGATAATCGAGCCCCGCCGAGATCGAATGGGCGTCGGTGATCTGGCCATCCTCGTCCTGCAACAGGTATGTCCGGTTGCCGTGGAGCACGCCCGGCCGTCCGCCGGTCAGACTGGCGGCGTGTTTATCCGTATCGACGCCGAGGCCCGCCGCCTCGACCCCGATGATCTCAACTTGCCTGTCGTCGAGGAACGGGTGGAAGAGACCGATGGCGTTCGAGCCGCCGCCAATACAGGCCATGATGACGTCGGGAAGGCGGCCTTCCATCTCCTTCATCTGCTCCTTCGCCTCGTGGCCGATCACTGACTGAAAATCGCGCACGAGCTCCGGATAGGGATGCGGACCAGCCGCGGTGCCGATGATGTAGAAAGTTGAGTCCACATTGGTGACCCAGTCGCGAAGCGCATCGTTCATGGCGTCTTTCAGGGTCGCGGTGCCGGAGGTCACCGGTATGACTTCGGCGCCGAGGAGCTTCATGCGGAAGACATTGGGCTTTTGACGCTCCACATCGGTGGCGCCCATATAGACGACGCAATGCAGGCCGAAGCGCGCGCACACCGTCGCCGTCGCCACGCCATGCTGGCCGGCGCCGGTCTCGGCGATGATCCGGGTCTTGCCCATGCGCCGCGCGAGCAGGATCTGGCCCATGCAGTTGTTGATCTTGTGCGCGCCGGTGTGGTTGAGCTCGTCGCGCTTGAAGTAAATTTTCGCGCCTTTTTTGCCCGCACTACCCGACTTTTCGTCAGCCATACCGCGGACATACCTGGTTAACCGCTCGGCGTAGTACATGGGCGAAGGCCGGCCCACATAATGCTTCAGGTAGTACTCCAGCTCCGACCGGAAGGAGGGGTCGTTCCTGGCGGCCTTGTATTCCTTCTCCAGCGCCAGAACGAGCGGCATCAGGGTCTCGGCGACGAAGCGCCCGCCATAAATGCCGAAGCGGCCTTCCTCATCGGGTCCGGTGCGGTAGGAATTGAGCTGAGTCACGTTGTTCACGTCCAATCTGCTTGCGGCGTTACTTATCATCCCTCATCCGAAATCACTAAAGCGAATTCGACATTGATGACCTCGCGTCATCCCGGACGTTACACGAGCCCAAAACCGAAAGGTTTTGGCTGTGAGTGTTAGATCCGGGATCTTTCGCCGAGATCCCGGATAGCTCAATTTTCACTCCAAATCAGAGATTTGGAGAAAATTGGCTTCCGGGATGACGGAGCAAGGGAAAGCCCTACTCCACGGCGGGCGTCACCTTGGGATAACGCACCAGCAAATCGACCCGCGCAATCGCCTGCCAGTCGCTGGGGTGGACGAGCCAGATGACGCCTGAAGGAACCTCTTCTTCCCGTCCCCGCGCTGTCGCGCCATAGAGCGGGGCGATGTTGGAATGGCTCGAGAGAATGATATTAGCGCCCGGATTAGCGGCCAGCTCAGCGGCGACCTTGGCCTTCATGGCGGCGACGTCGGCCGGTTTTTCGCTGATCTGCGATGGATGCGGCTCCACGGGCGCGCCGGCGGCGGCGAGCGCCGCCGTATCCCAGGAGCGGCACATGGGGCTGGTATAGGCCCGGGCGACCTTCACGCCGTTCTCTTTCAGGATCTCGCCGATGGCCCGCGCCTGAAAGAAGCCTTCCGCGTCAAGGCCGCGCCCCGGCGCCAGCCGGCAGCCTTCGGACAGCCCTACGGCGCCCGCCTGTCCGCCCGGAGAATTGGCGTGGCGCATGACGATGGCATAGCCGCCGCGCTTTAGAGCCTCGAAGGCGACGGAGGCCGCCGCCTCGTTCTCCCGGACCACCGGCCCAGTCGCGCAGGACGCCAAAAATGCTGCAGCAAATGCTGCGCACAAAAACCGCAACATGAATATGTTCTCCCCTTATGCTTTCGCCGCCGAGATAAAGGCTTTGATGAGGTCTTCATCCTTCTCGCCCGGCGCGCTTTCAACGCCCGAGGAAACGTCAACGCCGAGAAACGTCTCGCGGCCGGCCTGGCCCTTGACGGCGGCGGCGACATTCTCCGGCGTCAGCCCGCCGGCGACAATGTAAGGCGTCTCGCCCGCATAGGCCGACAAGAGCGTCCAGTCGAAGGAAACGCCGTTGCCCCCGGGCCGGCCCGCGCCGGGCGGCGGCTTGGCGTCGAAGAGGAGAATGTCGGCGGCTTCCTCGAACTCTTTCGCCTTGGCGATGTCGGCGGCGTCCGTCACCGGTATGGCCTTGATCACCTCCACACCGAATTCGAGCCCCAGCTCCTCGCAGCGCTCGGCGCTTTCATGGCCGTGAAACTGGAAATGGCTGAGCAGTGGCGCGGCCTCGGACAGCTCCTTCTCGCCCGCATCGACAAACAGCCCCACAAGGCGCGGCAGGTTAAAGCCCTCGTCGAAAGCCGCCTGTTTGAGATCGAGAATGATTTCTTCCGCCCCTTCGGGCGTGATGAAACGCGGGGACTTCCGGAAAAAGACGAAGCCGAGATAGTCGGCGCCGGCCCGGGCCGCAGCAATGGCGCTTTCCGCGTCCTTCAGGCCGCAGATCTTAACGTGGGGTCCGCTCATGGGGGTCAGGTCTTGGGGGTGACATCAGATATTGGTTGCTTCGAGTTTCGGGGGCTCGGCGGGGGGCTCGGCGGGGTCCTCCTCGGGAGCCGCCTTCTGCTGGCGCGCCTCAAGGGCCGCCAGTTCCTTTTTTACCGCGCGCAGCTCGCGCCGGTTGTCCCTCGCCTGGGCCCGCGTCTCGCGCCCGGAAAGCCATTGGCCCGCCGCGCCCAGCGCCACGCCGATGAACAGCATGCCCATGAGCCAGAACCAGAGCGGCAAAGCCGGCGTCGACATCGCCGGATTATCGGGACGAAAGGGATCGAGACTGATGGGCACCAGCGTGCGGTTCGCCACCAGAAACAGAACCGCCAGCAACAGGACCGGGATCCAGACTATGCGAAACAGCCATTTCTTCATTGCCGACCATTTTCTCACAGTCTCAAGGGTCTAGGCAATCGCTCAGGTTAAGTTTGACAGCCCTCGCCATTGCGGTTTTCTGAGGCTGCGCTATCTGAGCATCACTTGTCAGGGCGGCTGATAATCTTTCAGGGGCGGCGCGGAGGCCGCGGGAGGACGCTATTTTTATCGAGATAGAAAATCTTCTGACCCCGCAGGAGCTGGCGCGGCTCGACCAGATCTTCGCCACGGCGAAATTCATCGACGGCCGCAGCTCAAATCCGCACAATCAGACCAAGAACAACCTCCAGATCGACGTGACGAGCGATCTCCACCGCGAGGCCACCAATTTACTTGGGCAGGCGATGCTTCGAAACGAGGAAGTGCGCAATTTCGCCTTCATCCGCCGCCTCGCGCCGCCGCTCATGTGCCGCTACCGGCCGGACATGAAATACGGGAAGCATCCGGATGTGGCCTTCCTGCCCATGCAGGGGGAGCCTTTGCGGTCCGACATTTCCTGCACCATCTTCATCGCCGATCCTTCCACTTATGACGGCGGCGAACTGACCATTCATCTCGGATCGAAACCGATCAAGATCAAAGGCAAGCGCGGCTCGGCGGTGCTTTATCCCTCGACCACCATCCATGAGGTCCTGCCCGTGACCCGGGGCGAGCGCCTCGTCGCCATTACTTTCATGGAAAGCCAGATCTGCGACGAGAAAAAGCGCGACCTTCTTTATACGCTGAATGAAGTCGCCGCGCTGGAAGGGCTCAATATGGACTGGGACAACCGGGTGCGGCTCGAGCATGTGCGCCATTCCCTGCACCGCATGTGGTCGACGTCATAGCGTCCATTTGTCGAGGACGGCTTTCGCCGCCTCGTGCTGTGCGGCAAGACCTTGAAGCCAGTCCATGCCTTTCCTGATTTCCGCTGAATGATCGCGCTGCGCCTGGGCGATGATCTCGCTTCGAAGCCCCGCATCGTAATCGTGCTCCGGCGCTTTTGAGTATCGCTTCATGACCGGGCCCGAGACCGCCCCGGAAATTTTCTCCGCCGGCGCGGCGACGTCCAGCGCCGCTGCAATCCTGCCCAATGTTTCTGCCGGCGCAGCGAGCAGCGCGTCGAAATCGAACTCGGTGAGCCTGGCCCGCATAGCCGCCTCCGCTTCTGTGAGCCAGCCGAGCGCGGCCAGTTCGCCCACCGAATAGCTGAACAGCGGCGGCACCGGAAGTCGCGCATTGAGCCGGCGCCAGCGCATTTGCGCGAAGCCGCGCAGATCGTTCACCGCATTGGGGCCGGCGAGGGTGACGGCGAGATGGATGTCCGGGCGCTGCGCGACAAAAACCGCCTTGCGATCCGCCGGCAAAAGCTCGGCGGCGAGGCCCGTGCAGATGCTGGTCGCCTTGACCACGGCGGAGGATGCGCCGCGCGCCCAGAGCCGTTCAAAGAGCCCCAGTCTTTCCCGCGCACGGTCTCGCGGCAGGAGAGCGCCGCCGCCTTCGGCGAGATCGAAAGCGAAAGAACGCAGCGGCAATGGCTCTCTCAGCGCAAGGGCGTCGCCGGCCGCGCCCAACAGACGTGAAATCAACGTCGATCCGCAGTGGCCCGCATGAAAGATATAGCCGACGGGCGATTGCGGCAGCGCCGCCGACGCTGCCGCGGCGTCCTCGGCCCTCACCCATATCCCTTGGGTTTCGCGCGTCAGGATGCGCTCATCGAGAAAAGCAGCATCGCGCAAATTGGCGACAGGCGCGCGGACCAGCAATACTTGATCCGTCACGGGCGCATATTGATGGGGGAAGACGCTCGCATCCGTTGCAATCGCCGAGAGGAATTGAGCCGACAAAGCCTGATTCATGCCCGATCCGAACTCATGAAGCATGATCGGCGGCTTTGCATCCGCCGGCCCTCAAGGGTTGCCGGCGAAGACTATTCCGCCGGTTGCTGTTGCGCGGCGGTTGAAAAACGACCCTCGCCATTGAGACGGTCCCGCAGCTCCTTGCCCGCCTTGAAGAAAGGCGACCACTTCTCTTCGATATGAACCGCCTCGCCGGAGCGGGGGTTGCGGCCCACGCGCGCCGGACGATGCTTCACCGAAAACGCGCCGAAGCCGCGAAGCTCCACCCGGTCGCCGCGCGCCAGCGCGTCGGAAATTTCCTGAAACACGATGGAGACAATGCGCTCAACATCCCGGTGAAACAGGTTGGGATTTTCATCAGCGAGCTTTTGAACCAGTTCGGACTTGATCATGGCGGATCCCCTTGCCATTGCCGGCGGCGCCAAAAACACCGCGAATTTCAAGTGGTTACACTGTCAAAAGGCGGATGCGGCGTCAAGGCGCTTTTCGCAAGGGGTTCAAGGGATTAAGCCCTTTTCATGGATCAATCGCGCGACGAGGAAACATCTTTCGGCTTTCGCACCGTGAAAACGGGCGAGAAGGCGCGCCTGGTGCGCTCTGTCTTCGACAGCGTGGCGACCCGCTACGACCTCATGAACGATCTGATGTCCGGCGGCGTTCATCGCATCTGGAAATCGGTGTTTCTCGACCGCATCGCGCCGCGGCCGGGCGAACGCCTCATCGATGTGGCGGGCGGCACCGGCGACATCGCCGCCGGTTTTCTGAAACGCGCCGACAAGCGATCTTCATCTGCAGACAAATCGCCAGCAAAAGCCGTCATCTGCGACATCAATTACGAGATGCTGAAAGCCGGCGAAGCCCGTGCAGACATGGCTGCCTTTGGCGAGCGCCTGACCCGCGTCACGGGCGATGCGGAAAATCTTCCGTTCCCGGACAAGTCTTTCGACGCCTATACGATCGCCTTTGGCATCCGCAATGTCACGGACATGGACGCGGCCCTGAAAGAAGCCCATCGGGTGTTGAGACCGGGCGGCAGGTTTTTCTGCCTTGAATTTTCTCATCCAATCACGGAAGCCTTACAAAAGGCCTATGACGCCTATTCCTTCAACGTCATCCCCTGGCTTGGCGAGCAGGTCGCCGACGACCGCGACAGCTATCAATATCTCGTTGAGTCAATTCGCAAATTTCCTGCGCAGGAAGCCTTTGCGGCGCGCATCCGCAAGGCCGGTTTCGCCAATGTCAAATATGAAAACCTGACGGCAGGCGTGGCGGCGATCCATTCCGGCTGGCGGGTTTAGGCGGCCGCGATGTTTTCGGTTTTCGCTGACTACGCCCGCCTGTTCCGCGCCGGCTGGACCTTGTCCCGCCGGGACGCGCTTATCCCTCATGAATTCGCCCATCTCGCCCCTGCGCCGGTGCGCATGATCGGGGCGCTGTCGCGCATCGGCGCGAACCGGAAGGGACGGCCCGGCGAGCGTCTCGCCCATGCCTTTGAAAGACTCGGGCCCGCATACGTCAAGCTCGGCCAGTTCATGGCGACGCGCCCCGATATTATCGGCTTTGAAATGGCGGGCGATCTCGGTCGCCTGCAGGACAAGATGCCCCCCTTTTCCGAAGACGCTGCGCGCCGGGAAATCGAAGCCGCTTTCGGCAAGCCTGTAGACGTCCTGTTCGAAGAATTCTCCCCGCCCATCGCCGCCGCCTCCATCGCGCAGGCCCACAAGGCGAGGCTGAAAGACGGACGCAAGGTCGCCGTTAAAATCCTCCGCCCCCGGATCGAACAGAAAGCGGGCGACGAGTTTCGCGCCTTCTCCCGCGCCGCGCACAATCTTGAGGGACTTTCAAAAACCATCCGCCGCATGGAGCCGGTGAAGTTTGTCGAAACGCTGAAAGCCGCCGCCGCCATCGAGCTCGATTTGCGCATGGAGGCGGGCGCGGCGTCGGAACTCGCCGAAGACCTTGCGGACGAGCCGAAAACCCGCGTGCCCGAGGTGATCTGGCCGTTCACCGCCCGGCGCATTCTCACCGTCGAGTGGATAGACGGCACGCCCATGGGGGATCTCGCCGCGCTCAACGCCCGCGGCATAGACCGCAAGGCGCTCGCGAAACTGGTCATTCATGTGTTCCTGAAACAGGCGCTGCATACGGGCTTTTTCCATGCCGACATGCATCAGGGGAACCTCATCGTCGACAATGAAGGCCGCCTCGCGCTTGTGGATTTCGGGATCATGGGCCGGCTTGATGAGAACACCCGCAATGTCTTCGCGGAAATCATCTACGGATTTATCACGCGCGATTATGCGCGCACGGCGGAAGTTCATTTTACGGCGGGCTATGTGCCGCCCGGCCATTCTGTGGAAGCCTTCGCGCAGGCCCTGCGCGCGGTGGGCGAGCCCTTACAGGGGCGCAACGCCGCGCAGGTCGATATGTCCCGTGTCTTGCAGCAGCTCTTCGACGTCACCGCCCTTTTCGACATGCATCTGCGGCCCGAACTTGTCCTTCTTCAACGCACCATGGTCACGGTCGAGGGCGTGGCGCGGTCGCTCGACCCGGAGATCGACATGTGGGCGGCGGCGACGCCGGTGGTCAAAGACTATGTGAACAAGGCGATCGGCCCCATGGCGCAGGCCGAAAAGCTCAAAACCGCCACCGCAAAAGCCATCGAGATCGCGCCGAAAATTCCGCATTATGTGGAAACCATCGGCAAGGCGGCGGAGCTCTATGCTGCGCAAGGCCCCGCGCCCCGGATCGATCACAAGGACCGTCCAGCCCGCGCCGCACTCTGGGCCGTCGCCGGAGCGGCGCTGATCCTCGCCGCCGCCATTCTCCTGCAATAGCCGGTCGATAAAATTGTATCTTTCCGTCTAACCGTTTTTTCGCAGTCCTATCCGATAGGTAACCTTCGCGAACGGGAGGGCGACGCAATGTTCGGCTTGAAGTTCGGGGGAGCGAGAAAACAGGAAACGGCGCCGCAAGGCGCCGTTATTACCGCGAGGCTGAATGCGAAAGTGCAGCCCATCGATCGCGGCGATTATTACGAAGATCCTTTGACGGATACGCTGCAGGCGAAAGGCCTCGGCGAGGTCACGGGCGGCGGCACGCAGCTTTCGGAAGAGCCCTGCGGCATCGAGTTTTGCGATCTTGAAATCAGCGTTCACGCGGCGGACGAGGAAACGCTTGCCGCCATCATCCAGCGCCTCAACGAGCTTGGCGCGCCCAAGGGCTCGCGACTTATCGTTGAAGCCACGGGCAAGCAGATTCCTTTTGGCGTCAATGAGGGCCTCGCCGTCTATCTCAACGGGACCGATCTTGAAGACGCGGTCTACCGCGATTGCGACGTCAATCACGTGATCGACGAGTTCGACCGCCTGCTCGCGGGAAAGGGCGCTTTCCGCGGCTATTGGGAGGGCGAGCGGGAAACGGCGCTGTTCTGCTATGGCGCGTCCTATGCGCAGATGAAGGCGGCGCTGGAGCCGTTCCTCGCCGAATACCCCCTTTGCGAGGGCGCGCGCATCGAGCAGATCGCGTGACTTTAACTCGCCAAAGCCCTATTTAGGGTGCATGAACGACAGACGCATTCTCCTCATCATCGGCGGCGGCATCGCCGCCTATAAAAGCCTCGAGCTGATCCGCGAGCTGGCGCGCCGCGGGGTGAAAACCCGCGCTATCCTTACGCGCGCCGGCGCGGAGTTCATCACGCCGCTTTCCGTCGCCTCGCTCACCGGCGAGAAATGCTTCACCGATCTTTTCGACCTCACCGACGAGGCGGAGATGGGACACATCGAGCTGTCGCGCTCGGCGGACCTCGTGGTCGTTGCGCCGGCGACCGCGGACCTCATGGCGAAGACGGCGAACGGGATCGCCAACGATCTCGCCTCGACCGCGCTTCTCGCCACCGACAAGAAAGTGATGTTCGCGCCGGCGATGAATGTGCGCATGTGGGAGCACCCGGCGACGCAGCGCAATCTCGAAACCCTTCAAAATGACGGCGCGATGATCGTCGGCCCGGACAAGGGCGACATGGCCTGCGGCGAATATGGCATGGGCCGCATGGCGGAACCCGTGACCATCGCCGACGAGATCGAGGCGTATTTCCTGAAAGACAGCCAGGGCCCCCTTAAAAACCGCCGCATCCTCGTGACCGCAGGCCCCACAGTGGAGCCCATCGACCCGGTGCGCTTCATCGCCAACCGGTCTTCGGGAAAACAGGGCTACGCCATCGCCGCGGCGCTGAGAAATCTCGGCGCGGACGTGACCCTCGTCACCGGCCCGACCCATGAAAAACTGCCGGCGGGCGTTGAGGTGAAACGCGTGCAGAGCGCGCGGGAGATGATGGAGGCGTCGAATGCGGCCCTTCCCCTCGATTGCGCCGTCTGCTGCGCCGCTGTCGCCGATTACCGCCCGGAGATCGAAACCACACACAAGATCAAGAAGGAGCGCGGCGGCCTCACCAATATTCCGCTTACGGAAAATCCGGATATTCTGAAGACGCTGTCGCAGATGAAGGAAGGAAGGCCGCGTCTCGTCGTCGGCTTCGCGGCGGAAACCGACGACGTTCTCGGCCATGCGGAAGCCAAGCGCAACCGCAAGGGCTGCGACTGGATTGTCGCCAATGACGTCTCCCCCGGCGAACACTGCGCCATGGGCGGCGAGCGCAATACGATCATCCTCATCACCGACAAGGGCGATGAGGAATGGCCGGAAATGTCGAAAGCGGACGTCGCGCGACAGCTCGCGACCCGCATCGCCGACGCGCTGAAAGGCCCGACCCTCGTCAAAGCGGCGGAATAGTCTCCATGGAAGTCGCCATTCTCGTCCCGCTGATCGTGTTCGCGAGCATTGTGCTGATTATCGGCACGCCGTTTTACTTCCATCACCGCAACCGGCGGGTGATCTATGACGCGATCAAGACGAGCGTCGAAAAGACCGGCGAGGCGGACCCGAAGCTGATCGCCGCCATCACTCATGACGCCATCGGCCCTAATGCGGATTTGCGCCGCGGCATTCTGCTCGCGAGCTTTGGCGCGGCGCTTTTTATCATCGGGCTTTTGTCGGACGCCGACATCTTCGGCGCGCCGGTGTGGACCCTGGGGCTCGTGTTGCTGCTCCCCGGCGGCGCCTATATCGCCTTCCATTTCTTCATTCCGCGCGAACCGACGGTTTAATCCGTCATGAGCGGGGAGTTGTTCGCGTTTCTTCACGCCATGATCGGCGGGCGGCCGGTGGAGATCGCCGCCTTCTTTCTCGGGATCGCCAACATCACGCTTCTGGTGCGCCGGTCGGTGTGGAACTACCCTTTCGGCATCGTCATGGTCTCGCTTTACGCCTGGGTGTTTTACGGCGCGAAGCTTTATTCCGATGCGCTGCTCCAGATCTTTTTCTTCGTGGTGCAATGTTACGGCTGGGCCCATTGGCTGACCCGGCGCGATACGCAAGGGCTCGTCATTGTGGAGCGCATTTCGGCGCGCGCCGCCGTCGCCTCCGCCCTCGCCGCTGTCGCCGGAACCGCCGCGCTGGGCGGAGTCATGGCGACTTATACGGACGCCAGCTTTCCCTTCTGGGACGCCTCGGTCGCTGTGCTTTCCGTCATCGCGCAGATCATGCTGGCCCGGCGCCTCCTTGAAAACTGGCTGGTCTGGGTCGCGGTCGACATCACCGCCATCGGGCTTTATTGGACCAAGGGTCTTTATCCCACCGCCGTTCTCTATCTCATGTTTCTCATCATCGCCTCCATCGGCTATTTCAACTGGCGGCGCGCCTATCAGCGCGGCGAGGCCGCAGCGTGAGCGAGGCCGCGCAGAAACGCCTGACGCTTTTAGGTCCCGAAAGCGTCGGCAAGACGACGCTGGGCGAACATCTCGCCAAACGCTTCGACACGCGGCTGGTGCGCGAATACGGACGCACTTTCGATGAGAAGATCATGCAGCCGCGCTATAAACACGGCAAAGGCTGGCGCGAGGACGACCTCATCAACATCGCCGAAACCCACGCGGCCATGCGCGCGGCGCTTTCGCCCCTCGCTGGGCCCTTGCTGATCGAGGACACGGACGCCCTGATGACTGCGGTCTGGGCGGAATATCTGTTGGGCAAGCCCTCGCCCACGCTCGAATTGATGGCGCGCGCCAGCCTCGCCGATCATTATCTATTGCTGACCCCGGAAACGCCGTGGACGGATGATGGCGTCCGCTATGCCGGCAAACAGGAAGAACGCGAATGGTTTTTCAACGCCGCCAAAAAACGCCTCGACGCCTGCGGCGCGCCCTACACCGTCATCACCGGCGCCGATTGGGATGCTCGGGAGAGGCAGGCGGTGAAGGTGGCTGAGGGGATGTTGAACTAGGTTCTTAGCAGGCCTTTCTCTTCCCCCGTTTACGGGGGAAGTACCGGCCCGACCCCAGTCGGGCGGGGATGGGGGCCGTGCCAAACTAAGATTACCCCCTCCGTCTCCCCCGCAAGCGGGGGAGGAGAATTGCCAGCCCGAAACACCGCCCCCATAGCGGGAAAAACATGCCCATAGCGCGAATGCTTCATGCCATCCATGTAACGCGCGACGTTACATTTTTGGACATGCTGCAGCGTCAGCGATTTGCTGACCCCTTAGAATACAAGGCTTTCGAAGCGATTTCCCGTTGCCCCAACCCCGGCTCGCCGGTGAATAGTTATCCACCACCTCCGGACCTGCCGTAAACTGCAAGGCAGTCAAGGCGCGAGAGGCGTTGTCCGGAACCGTCGTTCAGCGGCCTTGACGGCAGTGTGCGGGCGGCGCTT